>ENA-ORSL01000317-ORSL01000317.1-human-gut-metagenome-genome-assembly--contig:-NODE-317-length-56445-cov-4.077709_pt1 | contig 56445 bp, 52 predicted proteins | sample MGYA00242190_ERZ509157 | MGnify/ENA primary metagenome ERZ509157 (study PRJEB26280, sample SAMEA2338664) | human gut metagenome | biome: human gut; feature: human-associated habitat; material: faeces... | reverse complement strand
AAATGATTTAGTAGAACATGAATGCAAAATTAAAAGCATTGATTTGAAAGATGAAGACACTGAAAAAAATGGCTATGAACATTTTATGCAAAAGGAAATTAATGAAAATACTTTAACTATAAAAAATACAATAGCTGAATATTTAAAAGATGATAAGATATCTTTTGATTTAAAGTTGAATGATGATGATATATTAAGAATAAAACACATTCATATAATTGCTTGTGGTACGGCCATGCATGCAGGTTTAAATGGAAAAAACGTTATAGAAAATTTGACAAGAATACCAGTTACAGTTGAAGTTGCTTCTGAATTTAGGTATAAAAACCCTATACTTGATTCTGATGATCTTGCGATATTTATTAGTCAGTCTGGAGAGACTGCTGATACTATTGCAAGTATCGAATTAGTTAAAGAAAGAAATATTAAATTTTTGTCTATTGTAAATGTTAAAGAAAGTACAATAGATAGAATGAGCGACAATGTTATTTATACTAAAGCTGGTCCAGAAATTGCTGTTGCATCTACTAAAGCATATGTTGCCCAAGTTTGTGCGATAGACTTATTTGCTATATACATGGCTCGTTTGTTAAAAAAAGTTGATGAAAATTATTTAAATGAACTAACTAGAGATTTGAAAAATATTCATGATAAGGTTCAAATCGTTCTTGAAAAAGATGAAGAATATTTGGAATATGCAAAATTAATACAAAATGATAAAGATGTTTTTTATTTAGGAAGAGGTTTAGATTATTACACAGCGTTAGAGGGTTCTTTAAAATTAAAAGAAATTTCATATATTCATTCTGAAGCAGTTCAATTTGGCGAATTAAAGCATGGACCTATAGCTTTAATAGAAAATGGAACTCATGCGATAGTAATTTGTACATCAAAAGAATTGATGGGAAAAGTGATTAGCAATGTAAAGGAAATAAAAGCGCGTGGAGCAAATGTTTTAGTAATAACAGATCAATCAGATTTTCCAAAGGAGATATATGACGAAATTATTGAAATTCCAACAGTTAATGAATTGTTATCACCAATAGTTTCGGTTATTCCTTTGCAACTTATTGCGTATCATGTAACGGTATTAAAAGGTTTGGATGTTGATAAACCAAGAAATTTAGCAAAGTCTGTAACTGTTGAATAGGAGGAAAATATGCATAACGTAAGAATTTGTGAATTATTTGATACAGATAAAACGATAGCAAAAAAGATATTTGAGAATAAGGAATACCCATGGGAAGTACTTCCTTGCATAAAAGATTTTATTGTAGAATTGGGTAAAAATCTACCAAAAGAAATTTATGATGAAATCAAAGAGAATGTGTGGGTTGCCAAAAGTGCAAATGTATTTGATAGTGCATATATTGCCGGTCCTTGCATAATAGATGAAAATGCTGAAGTAAGGCAATGTGCTTTTATAAGAGGAAGTGCAATAATTGGTAAGAATGTTGTACTTGGAAATTCATGTGAAATAAAAAATGCGATTTTATTTGATAATGTTCAAGTTCCACATTTCAACTATGTTGGTGATTCTATATTAGGATACAAGGCTCACATGGGTGCTGGAAGTGTAACAAGCAATGTAAAAAGTGATAAGACTTTAGTTGTAATAAAAGATGAAAATGAGGGAATAGAAACTAATTTGAAAAAAGTTGGCGCTATGCTTGGAGATAATGTTGAGGTCGGATGCAATAGTGTTCTTTGTCCAGGTAGTGTAATTGGAAGAGGCACAACGATTTATCCACTTAGTATGGTTAGAGGTGTAGTAAAGGAAAACTCTATATACAAGGGCAAGAATGATATAGTTGAAAGGAGATAAAAATGGGAAGATTATTTGGAACAGATGGAGTTAGAGGAATTGCAAATAAAGAATTAACACCAGAACTTGCAATGAATTTGGGTAGAGCTGCAGCAACAGTACTTGCGGTTAATAGCAGACGTAGACCATTATTTGTAGTTGGTATGGATACAAGAATCTCGTCAGAAATGTTATCTAATGCAATCACTGCAGGACTTTGCAGTGTTGGAGCGGATGTACTTATACTTGGAGTTGTACCAACACCTGCAGTTGCATATTTGATTGGTAAATATAAAGCGGATGCAGGAATTATGATTTCAGCTTCTCATAATTCCGCAGAATTTAATGGAATAAAAATATTTAGCGGTGATGGTTATAAGCTTCCAGATGTGTTAGAAGAACAAATCGAAGAAATTGTATTAAACGAAATTAAATCATCTGAAGCTTTAATTGGTGGAGATGTCGGAAAAGTTACATATATGAATTCTGCAATAAAAGATTACGTTGACCATCTAAAGAGTACAGTTCCTAATTCGCTAGATGGTTTAAAAATTGCAGTTGATTGTGCAAATGGTTCAGCAAGTGTTGTGGCAGAAGAATTAATGAAGCAATTAGGTGCAGATGCCACAATTTTATATGATAAACCAGACGGAATAAATATAAATGAGGGTTGTGGTTCTACACATATAGAAAACTTATCAAAATATGTAGTTGAGAATAAAATGGATTTAGGTGTTGCCTTTGATGGAGATGCAGATAGATGTTTGTGTGTTGACGAAAATGGTGAACTTATTGATGGTGACCAAGTTATGGCAATTTGTTCTTTAGACATGAAAGAAAGAGGCAGGCTTGCAAAAAACACAGTAATAGGTACTATACTAACAAATTTGGGATTTATAAAATATTGTGAAGCAAACGGAATTAACTTTATTGCTACAAAAGTTGGAGATAAATTTGTTCTTGAAGAGATGTTGCTTGAAGAGTATAACTTTGGTGGAGAGCAATCAGGTCATGTAATATTTAGAGACTTTGCAACAACTGGTGATGGCGAACTTACAGCAATTCAATTATTAAGCCTAGTGAAGAGAAGTGGTAAGAAATTATCCGAGTTATCTAAAGTAATGAAAAAGTATCCACAAGTTTCAATCAATGTTAATGTTACGAATGATGGAAAAGTAAAATTTTATACTAATACCGCAGTTAAAGAATCAATAGAAACAGCAAAAGAAGAATTAGGAGATAAGGGAAGAATTGTGGTAAGACCTTCGGGAACTGAACCAAAGATAAGAGTAATGGTTGAATGTAATGATGAAGAACTTATGAACAAAGTTGCAAATGAGGTTGCAGAAACAGTTAAAATTGAATTGGCATAAACTTAGATAAAAGAAGTATTAAAGGGAGAAGGAAATGAAGTTAATAATTAAATCAAGACAGGATTATGGAACTTTTACAGAAGAGCATGATGAGGTGTTCGAGTGTACTAAAAAAGAATTAGATGAAGGCATCATAGTAGAGTTTGAAAATGGAAATATATTGATAACTGATAAAAAGATAATATATTCACGCGGCGAAAATGAAATGAGAATAGAAGAAGGAATAATCACAGAGTGTGATTTCAATACAGAACATGGACTAATGGTGCTTGATATAGAAGGTTTGTCTGTTGAAAAGACAGGTGACGTTACTGGTACATTAGTAAAAGCCAAATACAAAATAAAAATAGGTGGCGTTGAACCATATACTAATGAAATTGAAATAATAGTTGAATAAAAGTTGAAGGTAACAGGCTTTTTAGAATAAATTTTTAATAAGTTTATTTTTAATAATGCCTGTTATTTTTGTTTAAAATTATTTAATTTATGTGAAAAAATTTCATTTTTATTAGGCAAGTATTTTGCTTAAATTTGTCGTTGCAGTAGTGTGATATGTTTGTTATAATGAGTCTTGAGTGTAGTAGAAGAAGCTATGCTGAAACAAAAAGGGAGGTTTTTATATGTCAAATGAATGTTGCTCTGGAGCTTGCCATGATGAAAATTTGGAAAAAATCAAAACAGTAATTAAAGAATGTAATGGAGATAAAAGCCAATTGATTCATGTTTTAAATGAAGTTCAAGAATTGTATGGATATGTTCCAACACATGTACAAAAGGTTATATCAGACGAACTAGGTATTCCTATGGCTGAAATTTACGGTGTAATTACATTTTATAGTAGATTCTCATTAGAACCAAAAGGAAGATATAACATAAGTGTATGCCTTGGAACTGCTTGCTATGTTAAAGGTTCACAAGCTGTATTAGATAAAATAAAGGAAATTTTAAAAATAGATGTAGGAGAAGTAACTGCAGATGGAAAATTTTCAATAGAACCAACTAGATGCGTTGGCGCATGTGGTCTTGCACCAGTAATGACGATAAATGGAGAAGTTTATGGAAATATGGATCCTAGCAAAGTCGCAGATGTTCTTGCTAAGTATGAATAAAAAATGTGAGGTTGTATAGCTTTGAAAATTGCTTGTTTATCAATGCTTAGTAATGAAAAAATAAAGAGAGTGAGGTTTTTGTATGAAAACAATAGAAGAGTTGAATGCTATTAGAGAAAAAACATTTAACGAGATAAAACTACGAAAAGACAGAAATTACCCTGGAAAGGAAAAGCATATATTAGTTTGTGGTGGTACAGGATGTACTTCGTCACATTCACATGAAATTATAGAAAATTTGGAAGCAGCATTAAAAGAAAATAATGTTGAAAATGTAAGAGTTATCAGAACAGGATGTTTTGGCCTTTGTGCTAGAGGTCCAATAGTTGTTGTAAGACCAGAAGATACATTTTATGCAATGGCAAAACCAGAGGATGCAAAAGAAATAGTTGAAAAACATATTATGAACGGAGAAATAGTAGAAAGATTACTTTGTAAAGATGTTGACGGAACAGACGTAAAAAGCCTTGATGATTTGAATTTCTATAAAAAACAGCATAGAGTCGTTCTTAAAAATTGTGGATTAATAGACCCTGAAAACATTGATGAATACTTAGCTTTTGATGGATACAAAGCATTGGAAAAAGTGCTAACTTCTATGACACCAGAAGATGTAATAAAAGAAGTTTCTGATTCGGGACTTAGAGGTCGTGGCGGTGCTGGTTTCCCAACGGGTAGAAAGTGGCAATTTGCAAAAGATTCTGAAGCAGACCAAAAATATGTTGCATGTAATGCAGATGAGGGAGACCCAGGTGCGTTTATGGACAGAAGCGTTTTAGAAGGAGATCCACATGCTGTAATTGAGGCTATGGCTATCGCTGCATACGCAATAGGAGCAAGTAAAGGATATGTTTATGTTAGAGCTGAATATCCAATAGCTGTAAAGAGACTTCAAAAAGCTATTGACCAAGCAAGAGAGTACGGTTTGCTTGGTGAAAATATAATGGGAAAGAATTTTAATTTTGATTTGGAAATCAGATTAGGTGCAGGTGCCTTTGTTTGTGGAGAAGAAACAGCACTTATGGAATCTGTTGAAGGTAGAAGAGGAGAACCAAGACCAAGACCTCCATTCCCAGCTGTAAAAGGTTTGTTTGGTAAACCAACACTATTAAACAATGTTGAAACTTATGCAAACATTACTCAAATTATTTTAAATGGTGCTGAATGGTTTTCTAGCATTGGAACAGAAAAATCTAAAGGTACAAAGGTATTTGCTTTAGGTGGAAATATCAACAATGTTGGACTTGTTGAAGTTCCAATGGGTATAACTTTAAGAGAAATTGTTTATGATATTGGTGGAGGTATACCAAATGGCAAAAAATTTAAAGCTGCACAAACAGGTGGACCTTCAGGTGGTTGTATTCCAATACAAAATTTGGATACTCCAATAGATTATGAAAGTTTAAATGCAATAGGTTCTATGATGGGTTCTGGTGGACTTATAATAATGGACGATTCAACCTGTATGGTTAATCTAGCAAGATTCTTCTTAGATTTTACTGTTGATGAATCTTGTGGAAAATGTCCACCATGTAGAATCGGAACAAAGAGAATGTTAGAAATATTAGAAAGAATAGTTAAAGGAAAAGGTCAAGATGGAGATATAGAGAAACTTGAAAAGTTAGCTATGAATATCAAACGTTCTTCACTTTGCGGACTTGGACAAACAGCGCCTAACCCTGTACTTAGTACTTTAAAATATTATAGAGATGAATATGAAGCTCATATAAAAGATAAGAGATGTCCTGCAGGAGAGTGCAAGGCTATGACCAAAGTAGTAATAGATAAATCTCTATGTAAAGGATGTAGTGCATGTTCAAGAAGATGCCCAGTAAATGCTATCCATGGAGAAATTAAATCACCGTTTGAAATAGATCAAGACAAATGTATTAAGTGTGGTGTATGTATTGCAACTTGCCCATTTAAAGCTATTTCAAGAAAATAATTATTAAGATAATATAAAAGGAGTGAAATAAATGGATAAAGTAAAGATTACGATTGATGGAATAAAAATGGAAGTTCCAAAGACATATACTGTGCTAGATGCTGCGAGAAGTGCAGGAATAGATATTCCTACTCTATGTCATTTAAAAGAGATAAACGAGATTGGTGCATGTAGAATGTGCATTGTTGAAGTTGAAGGTGCACGCGGATTTGTAACATCTTGTGTTATGCCTGTAAGTGAAGGTATGGTTGTTAGAACAAATACAAAAGCAATTAGAGAGGCTAGAAAAGTAACTCTTGAATTACTACTTTCAAACCACGTTAAAGAATGTTTGACTTGTGTTAGAAGTGGTAATTGCGAACTTCAAACACTTGCAAAAAAATTGAATGTTCAAGGAATAGAATTTGAGGGAGAAATGTCTAAGAGAGAAATTGATGAGCTTTCTCCATCAATTGTTAGAGATAATAGTAAATGTATTTTATGTAAGAGATGTGTTGCTGTTTGTAAAAAAGTTCAAGAAGTTGGTGCTATAGATACAATAAATAGAGGATTTAGATCTAAAATTGGAACAGCTTGCAATAAATCTTTAAATGATGTTCCTTGTTCACTTTGTGGTCAATGTATTCAAGCGTGTCCAACAGGTGCATTAAGAGAAAAAGACGCAACTAAAAAAGTTTGGGATGCACTTGCTAATCCAGAACTTACAGTAGTGGTTCAAACTGCACCTGCAGTCAGAGCTGCAATTGGAGAAGAGTTTGGAATGCCAATAGGAACACTTGCAACAGGCAAGATGGTTGCTGGATTAAAAAGACTAGGTTTTGATAAAGTATTTGATACTGATACTGGTGCTGACCTTACAATTATGGAAGAGGGAACAGAATTAATTGATAGAATACAAAATGGAGGAGTCCTTCCAATGATTACATCTTGTAGTCCAGGATGGGTTAGATTTGCAGAAAACTCTTATCCAGATTTGTTACCACATCTATCTTCTGCAAAATCTCCACATCAGATGTTTGGAGCAATATTGAAGAGTTACTATGCTGAAAAAATTAATGTTGAACCTGAAAAAATGTTTGTTGTTTCTGTAATGCCATGTGTTGCTAAAAAAGCTGAATCAGAAAGAGAAGAAATGCAAGTTAATGGATTAAGAGATGTTGATGCAGTTTTAACTACAAGAGAAGCAGCAAGAATGATGAAAGAGGCAGGTATAGATTTAGCAAACTTAAAGGATGAATCTTTTGATGATCCAATGGGAGAGGCAACTGGTGCAGCTGTCATATTTGGAACAACGGGTGGAGTTATGGAAGCTGCTCTTCGTACAGTTAAAGAGATTTTAACTGGTGAAAAATTGGATAAAATCGAATTTGAAGAGGTTCGTGGAGAAAAAGGAATAAAAGAAGCAACTATAAAGATTGGCGATAAAGATATAAAAATTGCAGTTGCAAACGGATTAGGTAATGCTAAAAAGATTATGGAAATGATTAGAAAAGGTGAGTGTCCATACCATTTTGTTGAAATAATGGCATGCCCTGGTGGCTGTGTAATGGGTGGTGGTCAACCTATATGTGATGCAAAGACTAGAGCAACAGTAGATGTTAGAAAATTAAGAGCTGAAGCTTTATACAAAGCAGATGAAGAACTAAAGATTAGAAAATCTCATGAAAATCCTGTAATTAAAAAGCTTTATGACGAATATCTTGAAAAGCCAGGTAGTCACCGTGCACATGAGTTGTTGCACACAACATATCATGCAAGAAAATATTTTGAAAAATAAAAAATAGTTACCACTTTTTTCTTGTTTTTTGTATTATTAGCAGAATGATGGTAATAATACAAATTAGAAAAAAGTGGAGGTGCTTTATAAATGAAATGGTTTAAAAATCATAAATCAGAAATATTAGTTGGCGGTGGAGCTTTGGTAGCTGGTGTACTTTCTTTTTTTATAACACTTAGTGTGTATCCAAGTATTAAGAATAATAACTTGAAAAATAATGAAAACATTAAAGTAAATGAGGAAAATAAAATTGTACAAAGTGAAAATAAAGTTAATAATGAAGACAAAATAATTGCCAAGAATAATGTTCCGGAAATATATTTTGAAGATAATAATTTGATAAATGGTGAATTATCGAATACACAAGATATTGTTGAGCCAATAAAAAATGAATCGAATTCAAATGAGGATATAACACACTCGCATGAAATAGAAAACGTTATCGACGAACAATTAAATGATAATGATATAAAGAATAATGAAGAAATAAAAGTTGCTGAAAATACAGAAAACACAAACTCAGAATCTTCAGAAAAATTGATAGAAGCTATTGCAATAAATAAAAACGAAAAAATAGAGTTTGGTTTGCCTGTTAGTGGAGATATTATTACAGAGTTTGCAAAAGATAAATTAGTATTTTCGGAGACATTAAATGAATGGATAACTCATTATGGAGTTGATATATTGAGCGAAGTTGCTAGTCCAGTAAAAGTTGCATACGACGGTGTTGTTGAAAGTATAAAAATGGATCCAAGGTATGGCAATACAATAATAGTAAAGCATAAAGACGATTACAAAACTATATACTCAAATTTATCTACATTAGATTTAGTATATGTTGGCAAAAAGCTAAAACAAGGTGACATTATTTCAGGTGTTGGAGAAGGTTTTGGATTTGAGAGTAAAGAAGGAGCACATGTTCATTACGAAATAATAAAAGGTAATGAAAATATAAATCCACTTGAGTATTAACACTTGCTATATAAAAATGCTGAATGAATGATGAGTATTGATAATATAGAACCATTCGCATTGAAGAAATGTAATAGATATAAATAAAAAAATAAGAGTATAAAATTTCTGTTGGAGGTTTTATACTCTTTTTTGTAACTTTTCGTAACTGAACACAGTGTGCTCCATGAACCACTTTATGCAGTATTATTTTAAAATTGTGCAAATTGAAATTCGGTTTCTAATTCGTTTTTGTAACCTTTCGTAGTGGAGCACAGTGTGCTCCATAACCAGCAAATTGTACACCTTATTATTCCTAATTTGATAAATATACTGTTTATGCCTATTTCTTGCCAAATGGTTTATTGAGTAGTATAATTACGAAATGATAGATTTATGTGAGAAATTTTCATTTTCTTAATTGTTTATATTTGGAGGATGTTTTATGAATAAAGGTACAAAAATAATTCTTATTTTAATGATTGTGATGATATTTGCATATGTTGTGAGTGGCGTGTATAGTAAATATTTTTCAACAAATGATAGTAAAACAAATAATAATACACAAGACGAAAAAGAAAAGTATACATATCAATTGACTAGTGGCGATAATGATATAATTCTGGTTGCTCGTTCAAATGATGAAACAACTACGTTTAAATATTTGTTTGATGAATCTGGAGATGTGTATAGAATAGAAATTGTCGAGGAATGTGCTTCAGATGATGATGCCAAAAAATATTATGATGGAATTAAAAAAACATCTGATATAAGTAATATATATTCCAACATAGAGTTAGAGAATAACACTGTAACAATGATTTTAAAACAAGATTATGTGGATTATCATAAGCAATTTTCAAGAGAAGAAATATATAAAATGCAGGAAGACACAATTGCTGCTAGTGATAAAGAAAGTCTTTAGTAATGATATTTGTTATGTGTAATAAAATTTGAATTGTATTTACAAAAAATGATAAGGATTGATATAAGAGATGAATTATAGAATAGTAAATGGTGCTGTTTCATACGGTGCTGATACGATACTTGAAGAGATAGATATTGAAATTAAAGAAAAAGATAAAGTTGCAATTGTTGGTAGAAATGGTGCTGGAAAGACTACTCTACTGAATGCAATTATAAATAATGATATGCTTGAGGAAGGAATTGGAGAAGAAAAGTTTAATGTATTTAAACAAGGAAATCCTGTAATAGGATATTTAAGGCAAATTGAATTTAACGAGAGTAATACACTTCTTGACGAAGTCTTAAAAGCGTACAAACCGATTATTGAGTTGGAAGAAAAAATTAAAGTATTAGAAGATAAATTAAAGCAAAGTACTGATGAAAAACTAATTGAGGCGTATACATCTGCAAGGGATAAGTATGAGCTAATTGGCGGATATACATATAAAAAAGAATATCAAACTATAATTCGCAAGTTTGGTTTTTTGGCTGATGATGAACAAAAAAGAATTAGTGAATTTTCTGGTGGTCAAAAAACACGAATTGCTTTTATAAAACTTTTAATCAGCAAGCCAGATATACTTTTGCTTGATGAGCCTACTAACCATCTAGATATTGAAACTATAGAGTGGCTCGAAGGTTATTTAAAAAACTATCCTAAGGCTATTGTAATTGTATCTCATGATAGAATGTTTTTGAATAAGATTATAAATAAGGTATATGAAATAGAATATGCTGCGGTTACAGAATATAAAGGAAATTATTCTGCTTTTGAAATTCAAAAAAGAATGAATTACGAAAAGCAATTAAAAGATTTTGAATTTCAACAAAAGGAGATTAAAAGATTAACAGCTATTGCAGATAGATTTAGGTATAAACCAACTAAGGCAAAAATGGCCCTTTCAAAATTAAAACAAGTTGAAAGAATGGTAAAAGTAGAAGAGCCAAACAGATATGATATGAGAACTTTTCACACTAACTTTACACTGAAAAAAGAAAGTGGAAAAAATGTTTTAAGTGTTAAGAATTTGGAAATTGGATATGATAATGTTCTTGCAAAAGTTTCGTTTGATGTTTTGAAAGGACAAAAGCTTGCTATTATTGGAGCAAACGGAATTGGAAAATCGACTTTATTAAAAACGCTTATGGGAAAAGTAAAAGAGATATCTGGAAAATTTGAGTTTGGCTATAATGTTGAAAAAGAGTATTTTGACCAAGAACTTGCATTTTCAAACAGTAAAAATACGATATTTGACGAATTTCAAAGTAAGTTTCCTGCACTTAATGATAGAGAGGTTAGAAGTGCTTTGGCATCTTTTTTATTTACAGGAGAAGATGTTTTTAAAGAAATTGAGGTTTTGTCTGGTGGTGAAAAGGTACGACTTAAACTTTGCGAAATATTTAAAAGAGGTCCAAATCTAATGTTACTTGATGAACCTACAAATCACTTGGATATAATAGGAAAGGAAAGCTTAGAAAATATCTTGAAGGAATATGAAGGTACATTAATTTTTGTGTCTCATGATAGATACTTTGTGAATAAAATTGCAGACTCATTATTAATATTCGAAAATGGAAATGTAACATATTTTGATGGAAATTATGAAGAATATTCAGAGAAAAGAGCCGAAGAAGACCAAGAGATAGAGGAGAAGATTCAAAAAGAAACTAAGCCAAAGGTAAATGAATATTTTGTCAAAAAAGAAATCAATAAATTGAAAAATAAGATTTCAAAAATTGAGGAAGAAATATCAGGTAAGGAAGATGAGATAGAAACTTTAAATAATGAAATGCTAAAAGAAGAAATATGTTCTGATTATTTGGAATTAACCAAAATACAAGAAAAAATAAAAGAAGTACAAAAAAGCATAGATGAAAAAATGTCTGAATGGGAAGAATTAAATGAAACCTTAAATAAATATGTTTAGAATGTGAGTTAAAAATGGATAAAAGTGAATTAAGAAAAAAGTATATCTTAATAAGGAATAGTATAACTCAAAAGCAATTGAAGTCAGATATAATATTTGAAAAAGTTAAAGAAACAGATATATTTAAAAACGCAAAAGTTATAGCACTATACGCGAGTAAGAATGAAGAGGTAGACACAAAAAGAATTGCAGAATATGCAATGGATTTGAATAAAATTGTTGCCTTTCCAAAAACTTATGAAAATGGAATAATGGAATTTTATAAAGTTAATTCATTAAGTGATTTAGAGTTTAATGATAAACTAAAGTTGTTTGAACCGTGTGAAAAGTCTGAAAGTTTAGTTAATAAAATCGATATAGAACTTATGATAATTCCTGGTGTTTGTTTTGATACTTTTAACAATAGAATAGGTTTTGGAAAGGGTTATTATGACAGGTATTTGCATGACTGTGAGAGTATTTATAAATTAGGAATATGTTTTAATGAGCAAATAATTTGTGAAGAAATACAAGTAGATGAGTTTGATATAAAAATGAATCAGATAATAAGTGATTAATTTGAAAGTATAAAATAAGCAGAAAAATTAAAATGAATCTAATAATTGATTGCATATAGATTCAAGTTTTTCTGCTTTTTGGTTATACCGAGTCTTGCACTAATAAATAAAGGACTCACAAGTAGAAGTACTTTATAATAACTTTAAATCAGTAAGCACTTTTTTTAAAAGTTCTTTGGCATTTTCAAAACTGATTGTTTCGATAGCTTCTTCAAAGTTAAACCATTTAATTTCTGTTATTTCACTTTCTTGACGAGTTATATTATTAGAAGTCTTTTTAGCTAAAAAATATACAGCTTCTTTATGTGTGCCCTTGTTTGTATCATATTCGATAGAATAGCGTTTATTCTCATCTAGAATAGTAACATCCAAATTTGTTTCTTCTTTTGTTTCTCTTATTGCTGCTTCGGTTTCGCTTTCTCCTTTCTCAAGATGCCCCTTTGGAAAGCCCCAATTTCCGGATGTTTGTTTTACAAGGAGAATCTTTTCATTCTCTATAATAATGCAACCAGCAGATTTTTCATTTATCATAATAAATCACCCCTTGAATGAAAGTATATCATATATTTTTAAATACAAAAATATAAATTTTGGCAAAGTTACAGTTGACATAAAATGCAATGGGTGCTAAAATAGTAATTGTTCTTAGTTCTTTTTAATCTACTTAATTTTTTTTAGGAGGACAATATATGGGCAAGCAGTTGAGTAAGTCTGAGTATGCAAGTGCTTTGGGTTGGAATAGGGATTTGGTCTCTGCAGATGAGTTCATTTTGTTTTATCATTGGGTGTATTCGCTCCCTGTGAATAAGACTATGCAGAAGATGCAAGCTTGTTCTAATAAACAGGCTTTTTGTGATGAAGACGTGAATGATTTTTTGCCTTTGCAGAATGTAGTAGCTGACCCTGAGATTAAGAACAAGGTTGTTGTGATTGAGCGTGGGGCTCGTGCAAAGCGTCGCAAGGTAAACATTCGCATGAAGCGTCGTAAGTTTGAACATCCGGCTGTTGTTTGGCGTCAGGTCCTTCAGAAGAGGGGGAATCGTGCAATTCGCCACGATAGTCGGCAGTTTGAACATGAGGCATTGCATACTCTCGAAAGTGAGTATGATGCACTTGATTCGTGGAAAGCAAAAGAGATTGCCCGAAATGAACTTGCCACTGCAGAACTTGGGTGGTGGTAAGTAATAAAAATAAGCTGTTCTTTTTAGAACAGCTTATTTTTTGTGTTAATCAATCAAATTTTTGGTTGAATACAATAGTTACGATTTTTCTCTGCATCAGGTTCAGTCTTCAAAATGATTTCTTTAATTTCATCTCCCATAAGTACTTCTTTTTCCAAGAGTGCCTTTGCAAGTGCATTGAGTACTGGTAGATGTTTAGAAAGGATTTCTTGAGCAGTAGCATAAAGTTCATTGATAGTTTTTTGAATTTCTTTATCAAATTCGGTAATGAAATATTCAGAAGACACGCCACATTCAGCATCATAGATGACAGGACCAATGTGTTCGTTCATGCCAAGGTCACAAACCATGGCAAGAGCCAGCGCATTAGCAGATTCGAGGTCACTTGACACTCCACTAGAAGTTTCATTAAAAATGATTTTTTCAGCAGCCATTCCACCAAGGGAATAGATGATTTTACTTTTAAGCTCACTGCAAAACATACAGAACTTTTCTTCACCTTGTTCTTCCTGTGTTAATCCAAGAGACATTGCACGCGGAGTGATTTCAACTCTACCCAAGATATAGTCTGGATCGGAGTAATAACCAGCAAGAACGTGACCAGCTTCATGAAATGCTGTGGAATTACGTTCCTTTTCGGTCATTTTATTATATTCCGCACCAGATTCAATCAAAAGCAAAGTTTCGTTAAAATCACGATAGGTAAGTTTAATATGACCTTGCCTGCGAGCATATAAGATAGTTTCACGCACAAGATATTCCAAATCTTTTGGGTACATGCCATATGTTTGTTTTGCCAGACGTTCAGCCGACACATTTTCATCAGTTTCTGCTTCAAATTGATTAAAATATTTTTTAATCAAGGCCTCGCGAGTTTCAAGAGTAGGAGGCATAATAACAATCCTTTTATTTACATTGAAAAGATTGTCACCAAAGAGTGCCTTAGAATACATTGCGGTGCCAGAGGAAGAAGAAAGGAAAACAACGACATTTTGGCATTCTCTGATTCTAGTTGCCATATGAATAGCTACTTGTTCAGAATTTTCATTCCCAATTACAAGGCAGAATTCATCAAAATTAAGTACAATACCATCTCCAAAGGATTCAGCAATATCAAAAATAGTATCAAGAACTTTTTCAAGAGTTTCTTGTTTCTTCAATCGTTCGAACAATTGACCAGGAACTGTGAAAAGTGGAACACTAGCACTTTTTGCAAGTGCAGCCACCAATTCAGATTTTCCAGAACCAGGAGCACCGAAGAGCAAAAATCTAGAATTTGGGTGGATGTTAAAAGACGATTCACAGTCTGTCAATTCCTTAAAGAAAAGGAGAGCATCCTGAAGAACATCCTTTTCACTGTTCATGCCAATGATGTCATCAAGGCTATTGGAAATCTGAATGGGAAAGGAGAAACTACAATGATACTTTGAACACATCTTTTCAATCTTTTTTTCCAGTTTTGATACATAGCAAGCTTTCGAGATCCGGGAAAAGATATTTTTCATAGTGGAATACCCCCCTTATGACACATAGTAGTAATTTACGACAAAAGAATTATATATTGGTATTCACAATATGTCAACTAATTTGTATAATGCATATGAAAAATATGTGATATTTATGATGTGTTGTACATACTAATTTAGAAAGATTTTAAACATAAAATGCTATGAGTGTTTAAATTATTCTTGACAAAATTAAACAACTGTAATACTATTGTACTAGTACAAATAATACAATGTGTATTAAGGAGGTTAATATATGATAAAGATTACTGGACTAACCAAAAGTTTTGGCGATAAAAAAGTCTTAGATGGACTAAATTGTACCATAAAAACAGGAACTATATATGGTTTAATTGGTGCAAATGGTGCTGGAAAGTCAACTCTTATGAGAATAATCACGGGTGTATACACAAAAGATGCTGGAACAATTGAAGTTGATGGAAAAAAATTAAATGATGAAGAGGAAATTAAGCAGAAGTTTGTATATGTTCCAGATGATTTGTTTTTCTTTAAAAATTATACAATAAGAGATACTCTAAAATTCTACACAAAATTATATAAAAATTTTGATGTTGATTATGCTATGAAATTGGTAAAGACCCTTAATTTAAATGAGTTACAGAGAATAGAAACTTTTTCAAAAGGTATGAAAAGACAAACTGCTATAATTTGTGCTTTAGCAACAAATGCGGAGTATATGTTTTTTGATGAAACTTTTGATGGAATTGATCCTGTTGTGAGAAGTTTTATTAAAAAAGCTATTTCTGAAAAAATGGAAGAAAAAGGTTGTACGATTATTGTGTCTAGTCATAATTTAAGAGAGCTTGAGGATATATGTGATAATTTAGGGCTTTTATATAAGGGAGGAATTCTTTTCGAGAGTGAGATTGACACATTGAAAACTAATATGTTCAAAATTCAGATTTCTTTGAAAAATGATTTTGATGAAGATACTTTCAAAGATTTCAAAGTGTTGAGCTTTAAAAAGAGTGGAAGTGTTGCAACTATAATATTGGAAGGCGACAGAGAAAAATATGAAGAGAAGTTGTCTGAAATGAACCCAATAATTTTAGATTTCTTACCATTAACTCTAGAAGAAATATTTATATATCAAATGGAGGTGCTAGGTTATGAATTTAACAAAGTTGTTTAATTTTGATTTTTTATTGCAAAACTTAAAGAAGTCTAAAATGATTTTGACGATTTTCTTGCTTGTAGTTCCATTATTTACAACTATAATATTGACTACTTCGTCAGATCAGGCTTACAACTTTTTTGAACTTTCTGGTATTAATGCTGTTGGAATGTATATTGTACCATTCATTTTTTCATTATGTTTGTTTGGGTATGTGTACAAGAAAAATAGCGTAGATTTTATGTGTTCTATGCCAATCAGCAGAAAATCAATGTTCGCAACTAACACGCTTGGTGGAATTTTGCTTATATTAGCTACACAACTTATAACCTTGATTTGCACTTTTATTGTTGCTAGTTTTTCAGAATCGATAATATTTCCTGCTTTAATATGGGATGTATTTTTATATCAGTTTATAGCATATATGTTTGTTTTTACAGTTTCAAATCTTGCAATGAGTCTATCTGGAAATACAATGACACAAATAGTTGTGACCATGTTAATTTTGTTTGTTGTGCCTGTTGTAGCATTGTATTTATCGCAAGTTGTTAATACTAATACTCATGTTGGAGAACAATTATATATAATGCAAGAATTAAAGCCAACATATACAGCACCAGCCAATATTTTTGGCTTAGACTATTCTTATAATTCAAAATCAATAGTAAAAATGTTGATTTTAACAGTTGTATATACAGTTGCAGGTTTTATATTATTTAAGAAAAGAAAAATGGAAATGGCAACAGAATCTTTTATTAGTCAGAAGATGCACTTATTGATAAAAACATTTACTTTATTACCATTTATTGTAATACTACTTTTGGTAGAAGAATATTCTAGCGGAAGTGAATGGATTGCATTCTGGAGTGCAGTAATTTTGATATATTGGTTCTTATATGATTTAGTAACAAATAAAAAAGTTAAATTAATGAAAAATTTGCTTGTATTAGTAATAGGTTCTGCAGTTATTGCAGGAGCTTTAAAATTTACTGAAATTGTACTAGATAAGAGATTTGATGCTTACAAAATACAAGATGTCACAAAATTAGAGATAGAGTCAATTAAAGGCGATTATATATATAAAATAGATGATAAGGAACTTATTAATAGAATATTAAATGCTGACTATAGAATTGATGAAAAAGATTCTAATAGTGATAGCGTAGAAGATAGTAATGGATATAATTTGAAATTCTATACACTTGAGTGTACAGCTACTTTTAACAATATAGAAAAACTTAATGCACAAATAACTGTTGAAAACAGTTTTATTACTGAATTTGAAAACTATAAGGTTGAAAAAAGAGTAAAAAAAGTAAATAAAGATATTAAGATTTTAATCGATTCTAGAATTGCTAATAAAGAGCAAAAAAGAAAAATCGAGAAGATGCTAAAAGAAGTTGAATCAACAGAGAGAGAATATGATTATGATGCATATCCTTCTTACTATAGATACAATAGACATGTTAAAAGCGGTATATTTACAGCTTATGCTTATAAAGGACATAAGTTATATGTATATGATTATTCACTAGAAGATATGCCTGAATTGTCAAATTATTTAAACAAGTTAAGTAATGAAGCTACTTATAAATATTTGAACAATTTAAATAATACAGTTAGTTATACAGTAAGCTATGATGTTTGCAATAAGGATGGAAATGTTTTAGATGATTACATTGAGCTATCTAGAGGACAGCTTAAGAAATTTATTTTGTCAAATAAAGAAGAAAATGTTGATATAAATAAACAATATGTTAAAATAATTGTTAGAGATTATAATACTCAATTCTTTGCATATTTTATAACAAACAAAGTTGATGAGATTGTTACCATTTTAAAAGAAAATGATGAATATAATCCAAATAGCTACATATTAGATGATATGGAAATCGATGAAGATTTTAATACTTTTTCTGATTCGTTTGGAGTTAATGTTTTAGAAAATGAAAATGTTTTGAATCTTGAAGAAGTATCAGGCGAATAGGAGGAATGAATATGATAAATTTAGATTATCAAAGTAGAACTCCTATCTATGAACAAATTGTAAAAGAAATTGAAAGATATATTGTTTTGGGAATATTGAAACCAAATGAACAGATATCATCAATCCGTGAGCTAGCAACGAATCTTGGAATTAATCCCAATACAGTGAAGAAAGCATATGAAGAGCTTGAAAAAAGAGGAACAATAATTACCATTTCTACTAAAGGTACATTTGTTGCAGCGAAAACAGAAGCGGTATTTAAAAGAAAGATTACAGAAAAAATAGAACTTATAAAGCAAGAGATAAACGAACTAGAGAAGATGGGAGTAACAAAAGAAGAAATTTTAAAAAATATATAAAAAATGAAACTTTCTTTCGACACAAAGTGTCAAAAGGTTTGTAATGTGGAATTACCTGCCTAGTTTTTTAGGCAGGTAAAACTGGCGTAAAGAGGTGAAAAGATGGAACCAATAATAGAGGTAAAAAATGCAACTAAAATATATAAAGTTGGCAATGAAAAAATATTAGCTTTAGATAATGTTAGTTTTACTATAAATAAAGGAGATTTTTGTTGTTTGTTAGGATCATCTGGTTCTGGTAAATCTACATTATTGAATATAATGGCAGGGATTGAAAAGATTACTTCTGGAGAGATTTTAATAAAAGGCAAAAATATAACGAAGATGGGAGAGCATCAACTTGCGAAGTTCAGACAAAAATATTTGGGGTTTGTTTTTCAATCATATAATTTAATTAATTCACTAAATGCTATTGAAAATGTTGAATTGCCACTTATATTTAAGGAAGTGCCTCATAAAATTAGGATTAAGAAGGCAAAAATTATGTTAGAAAAAGTTGGACTTAAAGAAAGAATGAAGCATAAACCAACACAAATGAGTGGTGGACAACAACAAAGAGTTGGTATTGCAAGAGCCTTTGTCGCAAATCCTGAAGTAGTGTTTGCTGATGAGCCAACAGGAAACTTGGACAGTAAAACTTCAAATGAAATAATGCAGATTATTAAGCAGATGGCTACAGATTATAATCAAACAATAGTTATGGTTACGCATGATGTAACTATGGCAAAATACGCAAACAAAATAATACACATACATGATGGACACATTGAAAAAATCGAGGGGGAAATAAAAAATGAAGAAAATTAATTTTATTATTATGCTAGCACTTGTTTTATCTTTTGCTTTTGGAATGTCTGTACAAGCATCAGATACAGAAAGAAATGTTCCTAAAGTTAGAATTGAGCAACCAGAAGTATTACCAGAGGCACAGGCTGGTAAAACTTTTAATCTAAGCATTACATATACAAACGAAAGTGATAGTAATGCTTATGATTTAACAATAACACCAGTTTTTGATGATGTGCCATTGGTTTATGAAAAGCCAGTTGAATTCAAAAGAACTTCAATTTTAAGATCAAGAAAAAGTGATGTATATTCTTTTTCTCTTAAAATAGCAGACAATGCAAAATTAGGTACATATGCTTTAAAATTTAAATTGGAGTATACAAATGTTCATGACGAATCATTTAAATCGGAACAACAAGTATACTTTAAAATAACAAAAGAAATGGTAAAACCAATACTTAATATAACAAATATTTCAACAGGAGATAGTGCAATAGCTGCTGGTAAAGGATTTCCACTTAGCTTCACAATTACTAATAGAGGTGAAGTTGATGCCAATAATGTTGAAGTAACTTTAAAAAACATGAGTATGGATGGCTTTATGGCCGTGGATTCAAATGATTATAAGTTTGTTGGCGATTTAAAAAGTGGAGCAAGCGTTCAAGTTAAATTTGATATGTTTGCATCAAAAAAAATAGCAAAAGGCCCAAACTCAATATCAGTAGAAATAAAATGTAAAGACACAAGTAATACAGAAATAACTACAGAAAAAACTATATACATATCGAATGTATTAAGTGAAAATGAAGCACAAGAAGAAGATCCTTCAAGCGGAAAGCCAAAGATAATTATTGCTTCATATTCTACTAATCCAACATCAATTGTGGCAGGAGCTAAATTTAAATTTAATTTTACTTTTAAGAATACAAACAAAGATAAAAAACTTAGAAACATGAAAATAACATTAAGCTCAACAGAAGGTGCTTTTATAATAACAGAGGGTAGTAACACATTCTATGTCGAAGAAGTTGGAGCCTTAGCATCAGTTAGTAAGAGTATAGAATTAAGAGCAAAACAAGATTTAGCATCAAACTCATATCCATTAATAATTAACTTTGACTATGAAGATTATAATGGAAATGAATATACTGCAAGTGAAACAATAAATGTTCCAGTAACAGAGTATTCAAAACTTGAGATAAATTCTGTTTACGCAAATGAAGCAATGCTAGGTTCAAATACAAGTTTATCTTTCTCATACATTAATATGGGTAAAGCAACTGTATCTAACTTAACAGCAAGTGTAGAAGGTGACTATACATCTGTTCAACCAATAAACTATATTGGTAACTGCACAGCTGGTACATCAGATTATTATGATATAGAAGTAACACCAACAAAATCAGGAACAAACTATGGAACATTGATTCTATCATTTGAAGATTCATCTGGTTCTATTATAGAAGTTAAGAAAGATTTTGAGGGCTTTGCTATGGAAACGCCTAGCGTAGATCCTTCAATAGATCCTAGTAACCCAGGTGGAATTGATAATCCAGCTATACCAACTGAAACAGAAGAAAAGATACCAACTTGGATAATTGTTGCTTCAGGAATTGGAACTTTGATAGTAACTTATTTTATTACAAGAATTATTACAACAAAGATTGTTAGAAAAAAATTAGAAGATGAAATATAATTTGAAATAGGAGGTAACTATTATGGAGAGTAATGCTAAAATGGTTGCAACAGATAGTAATATATTAATGGCAAATGTTGCAACAACTGATACATTTGTAAGTGATGATGTGATGCTTGACAAAGGAAGTATGGGTGGTATTTCTAGTGGAGTTGTTGTTACAGGAAGTAAGGAAGATTATGCTGGCGGAATGGATACTCCAAAGGCTGGTATGAGTACACAAGTTATTTTGTATATTGTGATTGGTGTATGTGCTGCTGTAGGAATTGCATTAGGAATAATTAGAGGAATAAAAGTAGCTAAAAAATAAGAAAGGTAAATACTAGTATGAAAATTGTTGATTTTACAAGTATGGGTTTTAAAAACCTATGGAGAAGAAAACTTCGTACTATACTTACAGCAATTGGTGTTGCTATAGGAACTTTTTCAATTGTTATAATGCTATCTTTAGGTATTGCAATGTCTGAAAGTTATAAGAAGCAACTTTCAGAGTGGGGAAATTTGACAAAAATTGAAATAAATAGCTGGAATTATACTTATGATGAGGAAACTGGAATGGGGGCATCCCAAGAACAAAAGCTTGATGATAAGTTAGTTGCCAATGTTAAAGCAATAGAGCATGTAAGAGCTGTAACGCCAATTATAAGAGTATCAGCTAATATGAAGTATGGAAAATATCAAAGTTGGATTCAAATTACAGGTATAGATCCTGAAACTGTTCAATACTTTGATTTCCCTGAAGTCGCATCTGGCGAAATGATTTCAAATGATAACCCAACAGGAATATTATTTGGAAAAGATTCATATCATTTTTATAATCCTAGAGGTGGAGGAATGTATAGGGGTGGAAACAACAATAACAGTCCTGTAGATTTAATGGAAGATAATGTTAAGATTACATTTGAGCAAACTTATGGAGATAAAACTCCTAAATATTTGAAGTTAAATGTAGCTGGTGTTCTTGAAGAATGTACCAATGAAATTGGATATAATGCGTATGCTCCATTAACACAGGTTATAGAATGGTATAAAAAGTATAACGAAAATTACAAGAAGAAAAAAGAATTAAAATACGAAAGCGTATGGGTTAGTGTTGATGACACTAAATATGTAAAACAAGTTCAAGATCAAATAAAAGCCATGGGTTATGGTACATATAGCATGGCTGATGATTTGAATAATGTTCAAAAAACATCTAATACAATACAATTAGTTTTAGGAGGAATTGGTGCTGTATCACTTTTAGTTTCTGCTATTGGTATTGCTAATACTATGATAATGTCAATATATGAAAGAACCAAAGAAATTGGTGTTATGAAAGTATTAGGATGTGTTGTAACAGATATTAGAAAACTATTCTTATTTGAAGCAAGTATAATAGGATTCCTAGGCGGCGGATTTGGACTTGTGTTTAGTTATGGAATTTCATACATACTTAATAAATATGCTCCACAAGTAGGAGAGTCGGTAGGTATTTATTCAGGATATGATATATCAGTTATACCGGTTTGGCTTGCTGTTGCCGCATTGATTTTCTCAGTTGTAATAGGTGTAATTTCAGGTTTATATCCTGCAATTAAAGCAACAAGAATTAAAGCTATTGAAGCAATGAGAACAGAAGGCTAAAAGCCTACGGAAATAATAAAAAGAGTTGAAAATGTGTGACAAAATAAGTTGTCATAACATTGCAACTCTTTTTTTATTTGAAAATTTTCTTTTTTACGGAAGCCTTGAGATGCAAGCTTTTTAAGGATTTTGCGTTGAATGTACTTGCTAAATATGGTAAAATAGTTATGTAATAACAAATTAGAATAATAATGTATAAAAGTAATTTAGTATAAAAACATACGAAAAAAATTAGAAAAGAGGTGATTTCTATGAAAAGATTTGTAGTAACAACTGTAATAACAGCAACTTTATTATCTTCAACAGTATTGGCAGGTGAACGTTTAAGCTTAGGATATATTTATAATGCGTCTAAATCTCACATAGAAATCGTAGAAGCTACAAGAGAAAGTGTTAATGTTGTTTCACCAACTTGCTTTGATTTGACAACTAATGGAAAATTAGAGATAAATAGTATTCTAGATGAAGAATTTATCCAAAATATGCATGAAAAAGGAATTAAAGTAACACCATTTTTGAGTAATCATTGGGGACAAAAGAGAGCACAGGCAGCATTGGCAAACCCAGAAATTTTGGTAGATGAGTTGGTTAATGCAATTTATCTATATAATTTTGATGGTGTAAATGTCGATTTGGAGAATTTAAGTTCAAAAGATAAAGAAAAATTAACAAACTTTATGAAATTGTTACGAGAAGCTCTTCCAGAAGACAAAACAGTTTCAATAGCGGTTGCACCAAACCCAAAAAGATTAACTACAACTTGGGTTGCTGCGTATGATTATGAAGCACTTGCACAGTATGTAGATTACTTTCTAGTTATGACATATGATGAGCATTGCTATGGTGGTGCTGAGGGACCAGTAGCAAGTATAGGGTTTGTTGAAGAATCTATCAAAGTAATACTTGAAAGTGTGTCGAAAGATAAAATATTGTTAGGTATTCCAATGTATGGCAGATATTGGAAAAAAGGAGAAGATGTTGGAGGTGAGGCAATAATATTAGGACAGATAGAAAGAATATTGAAGAAATATAAGAAAGTTCCACAATATGACAATGTTACTCAAACACCACAAATTACTATTGAAGTTAAAGAAGTAGAAAAAGGACCATATGTAAATGGTAAGTATTTAACAGAAGGAATATACAATATATACTATGACAATGAGAGTAGTATTAAAGCTAAGTTAGCACTAGTTAATAAATATGACTTATTAGGTACTGGTGTTTGGGCTTTGGATAATGAAAGTTATGACATGTGGGAATACTATAAAGATGCATTGAATGAAACTCCTTATGAAAGTACCGAAGAACTTGAAATAAGAAAAGAATTGGAATTAAGAGCTGTAATGCTTGCTAATATGCCTTTTGTGTGTCCAGAAATTTTATCGTATGAGGTAAAAAATAAATACTCAATTGAACTTCAAAAAGTTATTGAAGATAAAAGCCAAATTAAACCTGAAGAAATTAAAATTAAGGAATCTGAATATATTTTGCAAGATGATTTGAAAAAGAAATTATTAAAGATGAAACAAAAAGTGGTATGGCTAAGAAAAGAAGAAGGATGTGAAAAGATATCTAATAAGCAAATGGATAATATAATAAACCTGATTGCAATAATAAAAGCAAGAACAATGGTTGCGGCTTAGAGTTTTAATACATATTACAAATAAAAAAGTAGGATTTCTATAAAATGAAATTCTACTTTTTATATAATTGGAAAGTAACGAATTTGCAACTTTTTATGCGTTACTTTTCTTTTGTGTAAAAACTTTAATTATGAAGTAATTTACTTTCTTTTGGTTGAGAGCGCTTTGAGCTGCAAGAATAAAAATCTGAGATTTTCATCTCTTTTGTCTACACATGTTTGTTTATCCAAATTAAAGTATATTATTTTTAATAAAAAGGCTAAATAGTAATAAAATGTCGAAATAAATATTGTAAAATGTCTTGGAAAAAGTAAATACTTATGATATAATTTCTGTTGCGGTATTAGTATACTTGCATAGTTAAGTCAAAAATGCGATAGATAGGCGTGTTGAAGAACTAAAAAAACAAAGGGAAGGAACAATAAAAATGAGTGTAAAAGTAGAAAAATTAGAAAACAGTTTAGTTAAACTAGAGATAACAATAGAGGCAGAGAAATTTGATGAAACTCTTCAAAAAGCATTTTTTAGAAATGCTAAATATTTTTCAGTACCAGGATTCAGAAAAGGTAAGGCTCCAAGAAATATAGTTGAAAGATATTATGGAGAAAATATTCTTTTTGAAGATGCTTTTAATATTGTAGCACCAGAGTATTATGATGATGCTATAAAAGTAAATAACGTAGAAGTTGTAGCAGCACCTGAAATTGATATAATTCAAATGGAAAAAGGCAAAGACCTTATTTTTACAGCTACAGTTGCTGTTAAACCTGAAGTTAAATTAGGTGACTACAAAAACATTAAAATTGAAAAGAAAGAATACAAAGTAACAGCTAAAGATGTAGATAAGGCAATTAAAGATATGGCAGAAAAGAATGCTAGAATAGTTGCTGGTGATGAAAATTCAGTTCTAGAAAATGGTTACACAGCAGTTATAGACTTTGAAGGCTTTATTGATGGTAAAGCTTTTGAAGGTGGAAAAGGCGAAAATTATTCATTAGAATTAGGAAGCAACACATTTATTCCTGGATTTGAAGAACAATTAATTGGATTAAAGAAGGGTGAAGAGACAGAAGTTAATGTATCTTTCCCTGAAAACTATTTTTCAAAAGAGTTAGCAGGAAAGCCAGCTGTATTTAAAGTAAAAGTAAATGATATCAAAGTGAAAGAATTGCCAGCTATTGATGATGAATTTGCAAAAGATGTTAGTGAATTTGATTCTTTGAAAGAATTAAAAGCTGATACAAAGAAAAAGTTAGAAGAAGAAAATGCTCAAAGAGCTAAATTTGAAATGGAAGAAGAAGCTATAAAAGCTGTTGTAGATGCTACAGAAGTTAATATACCAGTTGTAATGATTGAAAATGAAATTAATGATTACACAAAAGAAATGGAATCAAGACTTAGATATCAAGGTATGAATCTTGAAACATATTTACAACTTATGGGACAAAGCATTTCAGATTTCAAGGAGCAATATAAAGAAAGAGCAGAACAAAATGTTAAAACAAAATTAACATTAGAGGCTGTATTTAAAGCTGAAAATATAGAAATTACAGATAAAGAAATCGAAGAAAAATTAAAAGGAATCGCTGAAAGATACGGTAGCACAGGTGCTAATGTTGAAGAATTAATTAAAAATCCAACTGATGATTTAAAAGAATATGTTAAAGAAGAGTTAAAATATGACTTAGCTGTTAAATTCATTATGGATAATTTAGCAAAATAATAAATTTTACCAAAGAAAGGGTGTTTGATAATGGTAACTAATGATTTAGTTCCTTATGTTGTTGAACAAACTAGTAAGGGAGAAAGATCGTATGATATATTTTCTAGACTTTTAAAAGATAGAATTATATTTATTGGTGATGAAATAACAGATGCAACAGCAAGCTTGGTTGTAGCACAATTGTTATTCTTGGAATCTGAAGATCCAGACAAAGATATTCATATATATATTAATAGTCCAGGAGGTTCTGTTACTGCAGGAATGGCAATTTATGATACAATGCAATATATTAAACCAGATGTTTCAACTATTTGTGTTGGATTAGCAGCAAGTATGGGTGCTTTTCTACTTGCAGCTGGTGCAAAAGGTAAAAGATATGCATTACCAAATGCTGAAATAATGATTCATCAACCATTAGGTGGTGCAAAAGGTCAAGCATCAGACGTTAAGATACATGCTGAGTTTTTACTTAAAACGAGAGATAAGTTGAACAAAATTTTAAGTGAAAATACAGGTAAACCTTTGGAAATCATTGAGAAAGATACTGATAGAGATAATTTTATGATTGCTGAAGAAGCTAAGGCATATGGTCTTATTGATGAAATAATGACAAGAAAATCTTAAATATAATTTATAATGGGGCGTAAACTTTTATTCATTTAAGGATATATAGTGTACGCCTCTTATACAAAAGATAAAAGATTAGGAGGTAAAGATGGCGAAATACGAAGATAATAAAAATGTAAGATGTTCATTTTGTGGTAAAACACAAGAGAATGTTAAAAGAATAATTGCAGGTCCTGGTGTTTATATTTGTAACGAGTGTGTTGGATTATGCTCAAATATAATCGAAGATGAGCTTGAAAATTATGATGAAGAGTTTGTTAATAATGACTTTGTAATGCTTACACCAAAAGAAATTAAGGAAAAATTGGACGAGTATGTTATTGGTCAAGAGTCTGCAAAAAAATCTCTTTCAGTAGCTGTTTATAATCATTATAAGAGAATTAATCATAAAGAAAGTGGAAAAGAATCAGAAGATGGCGTTGAAATACAAAAAAGTAATATTTTAATGTTAGGACCAACTGGTTGTGGAAAGACTTATCTTGCACAAACTTTGGCAAAGATATTAAATGTTCCTTTTGCTATATCTGATGCGACAGCACTTACAGAGGCAGGCTATGTTGGTGAAGATGTTGAAAACATACTTTTAAAGCTTATACAAGCTGCTGATTATGATATTGAGAGAGCTCAAAAAGGAATAATATATATAGACGAAATTGATAAGATAGCTAGAAAGTCTGAAAACGTATCAATTACTAGGGATGTTAGTGGTGAAGGTGTACAACAAGCTTTGCTTAAAATAGTTGAAGGAACTGTTGCATCAGTTCCACCTCAAGGAGGAAGAAAGCATCCACATCAAGATTTTATCCAAATAGATACAACTGATATATTATTTATATGTGCAGGTGCTTTTGAAGGTTTGGAGAAGACCATTAACGCCAGAATTGGTAAGAAAAATATAGGTTTTGGTGCTGAAATAGAAAAGACTGAAGAACAACAAGAGAAAGATTTACTTGAAAAATTGCTTCCTCAAGATTTAGTTAAATTTGGACTTATACCTGAATTCGTTGGTAGACTTCCTGTTATAACAACTGTTCAACCTTTATCAAGAAATGCATATATAGACATATTAACAAAGCCTAAAAATGCACTTATAAAGCAATATAAGAAATTATTTGAATTAGATGGAGTAGAACTTGAATTTGATAATGATGCTCTTGATGCCATTGTAGATAAAGCAATAGAGAGAAAAACTGGTGCTAGAGGCTTGAGGGCAATTTTGGAAGAAACAATGAGAGATATTATGTTTGAGATTCCTACTAATAAACAGATTTCTAAATGTATAATAACAAAGGATACTGTTGAAGGCAAAGAGCCAAAAATCGAGTATGATGACAATAAAATTAGTGGTGTTGTTACAAAAACAGCCACAAAAAAACCTAAGAAGTCTGCAAAACTTAATATAGATAATGCGTCTTAATAGATAAAATGAGGTGGATAAATGGATTACTCTATTGGAGATATTGTTGAAACTAAAAAACAACACCCTTGCGGTAGTAAGAATTGGGAGATAACACGTGTTGGCGTTGATTTTAAGTTGAAGTGCCTAGGGTGTGGACATGTTGTTATGTTGGATAGGGAAAAAGCAATAAAATCAATAAAGAAAAAGATTTCTTAAGAAGTAGAGCCAAAGTATACTTATAACAGTATCTTTGGCTTGTTTTTGTATCACTCTTCATCTTGGCAATTACATTGACAATATTGCCTAAAAAGTATAAAATAAGTGCATAAATCAAGGGAGGAAAATATATGAAAAAAGTAAAATTTAAGGATGTTTTTGTACCTAAATATAGAACTTATCTTATAATTATTTTTCTTATTTTAACTTTTATGTGTGTTATGAATATGAAGTGTATTCCACTTGCAGTGTTTATATATGTTTGTGTATTATTTTTAACGTACAGAAAGAACTATTCTATGCGTGAAAGAGTTGTTAAGAATTTAGATAGTTTCATTTTCAAGTTAAGAACTGATGAAACGGTACTTAATTTTCCTATTCCTGCAATGATTATAACCAATCAAGGCGATATACTTTGGAATAACAATGAACTTGAAATGTTATTTAAAGGCATAAATAAGCAAAAATATATGGAAACAATTATTAAAGAATTGGATCAAGAATATGATGATAGATTTATAGGAATTGATAAGGAAATAAATATACATGATAAACATTATCGTCTTCTTGGAAATTTACTAAATTTAAAGAAAGGTGGTAAAGAAAAAGAATCCGTTATAATGTTTTACTTTATCGACAGAACAGAATATTACAAGCTTTATAGAATGTATGATGATTCAAAAGATTGTGTAGGTGTTATAATAATAGACAACTACGAGGAATTAGTCCAAGGAATGATTGATACAGATAGACCACAGTTAACAGCTACTGTTGAAAAACGATTAAGAGAATGGTTTGCATTTACTGGTGGAATCATGACTAGTTTGGATAGAAATAAGTATTTGATTATCTTCGAAAAGAAGTTTATGAAAGCCTTTACCGATTCTAAATTTGAAATTTTGGATGAAATAAAAGAGATTACTTTAAGTAACAAAATACCAGTAACTTTGAGTATAGGAATAGTTGTAGAAGAAGAAAGTGAAAATGAAAAATTTCAAAATGCTTTGGCAACTATTGATATTGCTCTTGGCAGAGGTGGAGATCAAGCTGTTATAAGAAAAAATGGTAAATATGAATTCTTTGGTGGAAATACAAAAGAAGTTGAAAAGATGACTAAGGTTAAGCCTAGAGTTATTTCGCAAGCTTTGAAAGAACTAATTGATGAAGCTAGTAATATTATAATAATGGGACATAAAAATACTGATGCTGATTCATTAGGTGCTGCAATGGGTATATATGCGTTAGCACATGCTCATAAAAAAGAAGCAAATATTGTTTATAATTCTGGTGTGACAATAGAAGAGTTATGCAAGAAGATAAGTTCAACAGAACAATATGAAGATGTATTAATCAATGGAAATGAAGCTGCTAGCAGAGTGTCTGAAAATACTTTGGTAGTAGTTGTTGATACACACAAAGCAAATTACGTTGATGCTGAGCAAGTTCTTGCAAAGGCAAATAAGGTTGTTGTTATAGATCACCATAGAAGAAGTACAGAGGCAATTGAAAATCCAGTTTTAACATTTCATGAGGTTTATGCATCTTCTGCTTGTGAGTTAGTTACTGAGATTTTACAATATTCAGAAGAAAAAATAGAGATAACAAAAATTGAAGCAGAATGCTTGTACGCTGGTATACTTACTGATACAAAGAATTTCACACAAAAAACTGGAGTAAGAACGTTTGAAGCTGCTGCGTATTTAAAGAAAACCGGAATTGATGTTGCAGCAATAAATAAGTATTTTCAAAATGATGTAGACACTTACATAGAAATAGCTGATGTGATACGAAATTCAGAGATTTTGCATGATAATATTGCAATTGCTATATGTCCAGCTGGTATTGAAAATCAAATTCAAATAACAGCACAAGCGGCGGATGAGTTGTTGAATTTAAGTGGAATTGAAACGTCTTTTGTATTATCAAAAGTAGATAACAAAGTTTATATAAGTGGAAGATCAAATGGAGACCTTAATGTTCAAGTTGTACTTGAAAAACTTGGCGGTGGTGGTCATATGATGATTGCTGGTGCCCAAATAGAAAATGTAGAAATAGAAGAGGCAAAGAAGATGCTTATAGAAGCAATTGAAGAAATAAAGAAAGGCTAAAAGTTAGAAAGGGGAACTGATAGTATGAAGGTTATATTAATGCAGGACATTAAATCTGTTGGTAAGAAAGGACAAATTTTAGATGCATCTGATGGATATGCTAGAAATTTCTTACTACCAAAAAAACTAGCTGTTGTTGCAGATGTTTCTAATTTGAATGCACTAAAAACAAAACAGGAAGCTAATAAATATAAACGTGATATGACAATGGCGAGTGCTAAAGAACTTGCAGAAAAAATGAAGAAGTTTGAATTGACTTTCAAGATTAAAGCAGGTGAAAATGGTAAAACTTTTGGAAGTGTAACAGCAAAGGATATAGCTAGTGAATTAAATAAAAAGTATTTCGTGGAAGTTGATAAAAAGAAAGTTGGACTTGAAGATGCTATAAAAACAGTAGGCGTTTACAATATTGAAATTAAGTTATTTGAAGGAATTAATGGAGTTTTGAAAGTTAACGTTATTGCTGAATAATTTTAGATTTGTGGAGTTGTAAAAATGAATGATGAATTGTTAGGAAGAATTCCTCCAAATGACCTAGAGGCAGAACAGGCTGTATTAGGTTCAATGTTGGTTGATAAAGATGCTGTGTTCACTGTTATTGAAATATTGAAACCAGAAGATTTTTATAGAAATGAACATGCAGAGATTTATTCAGCTATATTGGATTTGTGTGAGGCGAATAAACCAGTTGATTTATTAACTTTAAAAGAACAATTAAGAATCCGTGGAAAATATGACGTTGTTAATGGATTTGAGTATTTAGCATCACTTACCAATCCAATGTATTCAATTTCTAATGTTGAAAATTATGCTAATATTGTTTGGGAGAAGTCAATTCTTAGAAAATTAATAAAAGCTGCTAATACTATTAGTAAAGAAAGTTATGAAGCAACAGAGGATGTTATATATATAACAGAAAAAGCTGAAAAAGAAATATTTGATATAGTTCAAAGAAAAGGCGGAACATCATATTCTTTAATAAAAGATGTTCTTGTTGATACATTTAACAATCTTGAAGAATTGGCTACAAGAGAATCAGGAGTAATAGGTATTCCAAGTGGCTTTGTTGACTTAGATGCTAAAACTTTAGGTTTTATGCCAGGTCAGCTAATAATTGTAGCAGCTAGACCTGCTATGGGCAAATCTGCTTTTGCACTTAATTTGTTAACTAATGCAGCTGTTAAATCAAATAAAGCAGTTGCATATTTTAGCTTGGAGATGAGTAAAGAAGAATTAGTAGGAAGAATACTTGCGAGTGAAGCAATGGTTGATAGCCAAAAGATTAGAAGTGGAAAGCTTGAAGATGAGGATTGGATTAGTTTGACGAATGCTTCTGGTAGTTTGTCTGAAACTAAAATTATATTGGATGATACTTCAGGTTTTTCTCCAATTGAGTTGAGAGCAAAATGCAGAAAGTTAAAGATGGAATATGATATAGGCTTGGTTGTAGTAGACTATTTACAGCTTATGAATGCAAGTAAGACCAATGCTAGTAGACAAGCGGACATATCTGAAATAAGTAGATCATTAAAAGTTCTTGCAAGAGAAATAGGCGTACCTATAATTGCATTATCACAGCTTAGCCGTGCTCCAGAACAAAGACCAGATCATAGACCAATGCTTAGTGATTTGAGAGAATCTGGTTCTATAGAGCAGGATGCTGACATGGTTATGTTTTTATATAGAGATGATTATTATAATCCTGAAACAGAAAAAAAGAATGTTGCAGAAGTTATACTTGCTAAAAACAGAGCAGGTCAAACTGGTACAACAGAATTACTTTGGCTTAATCAATATACTAAATTTGTTAATTTGGATAAATATCATTCATAGTAGATGTGTAGAAAGATGTTGCAAATTAAGTGATGGAATGCAAAAATTGTCATTTATATAATCTTTAATGGTAGTGAATGATTTAAAATTGACAAAGAAAGGAGAATGAAGTGGTTAACAAAGTAAAAAATACAATAGAAAAATTTAATATGTTTAACAACGAAGATAAAATATTAATAGGCGTTTCCGGTGGACCTGATTCAATTACTCTACTGAATATATTGTATAAACTTGGATATAATATTTACGTGGCTCATGTAAACCATGGACTTCGTGAAAATGCAGAATCAGATGAATTATTTGTTAAGAATTTTTGTGAGGAAAGAAAAATTCCATGTTTTATAAAAAGAGTAAAATTAAAAGAAATTGATTCTGATATGACGCTTGAAGAACTTGGAAGAAAGATTAGATATGACTTTTTTTATGAGATATTAAATCAAGAAGCGTGTACCAAGATAGCAACTGCACATAATGCTAATGATAATGCAGAAACAGTTATAATGAATATTATTAGAGGTTCTGGATTATCAGGTCTTAAAGGGATTGAACCAGTTCGTAATAATATAATAGTGAGACCACTTATTGAAGTTACACGAAAAGAAATAGAAGCTTATTGTGCTTCAGAAAGCTTGACACCATGCCATGATGAAACTAATGATGAAGCAATTTATACTCGAAATAAGGTAAGATTGGAATTGTTACCATATATAGAAAAGAATATAAATTCAAATGTTATTATGAACATTAATAGAATGGCTGAAATACTTTCTTCAGAGGAAGAATTTATTGAGAGACAGGTTGATGCTGCTTATGAAGAATGTGCTATAAAGGAATCTGATGAAAAAGTGGTATGTAATTTAAGAAAGTTTAATAAACTAGATAATGTAATAAAGAAAAGAATAATAAAAAAATGTATTATTAATAGTTTAGGAAATGCCACGAATATAGAAAAAGTACATATAGATGATATATTAAAATTGTGTGAAAACAATGTTGGTGGAAAATATCTAACACCAAATAAATATATAAAAATTACAGTAAATAAAGGTAAGGCGTATTATGAAAAGCAAAAAATAGGATAAACTAACTTTACACTTTTGTTATACTGTGATAACATTTTAAATGAGTTTATAAAATAAAATATAAGGAGGAGCAAATGAAAAAATCATTTAGAGGAATTGCACCACTAATTATAACTATGATACTTATTTTTTTCATTTCTGCTTTGATTGCAGACCAAGGAGAAAAATCAGTTTTGTCATATGATAATTTATTGACGGCAATAAAAGAAGGAACTGTAGATACAATAGAACTTTCAAATGAAACTTCAACAGCAACGGTTAGATTAAAAGGAGATAAAAAGGAAAAACCAGTAAATATACCAGACAGAACAGCTTTTATAACTTATGCACAAGAGGCACTAGATAATGGTGCAAATTTTAAATTATCAGAAGCTTCACCATCTGTGGCATTAACACTTTTAGATTATATTACACCAATAGGTTTAATTTTAATGCTTATATTGTTCTGGGTGTTTATGATGCAAACCGTTGGTGGTGGAAAAGGTGCAATGTCTTTTACAAAAAGTAGAGCAAAATTATTTAATCCAGAAGATAAAAATAGAATTACTTTTAAAGATGTTGCTGGATTACCAGAGGAAAGAGAAGAGTTAGAAGAAATTGTAGAGTTTTTAAAATATCCTAAAAAGTTTATAGATATGGGAGCAAGAATACCTAAAGGCGTACTATTGGTAGGTCAACCTGGTACAGGTAAAACATTACTTGCAAAGGCAGTTGCAGGAGAGGCTGGAGTACCTTTTTATTCAATAAGTGGTTCAGATTTTGTTGAAATGTACGTTGGTGTTGGTGCTTCGAGAGTAAGAGAATTATTTGGCGAAGCAAAATCAAAAGGTGGTCCTTGTATAATATTTATAGATGAGATAGATGCTGTGGGACGTCAAAGAGGTGCTGGACTTGGTGGTGGACATGATGAAAGAGAACAAACATTGAACCAATTACTAGTTGAAATGGATGGATTTGGAACAAACAGTGGAATAATTGTTTTAGCAGCGACAAACAGGCCAGACATATTAGATCCAGCATTATTAAGACCAGGAAGATTTGATAGACAAATTGTTGTACCTGCTCCAGATGTAAAGGCTAGAGAAGAAATTTTAAGTTTGTATGCAAAGAAAAAGAAGTTATCTGGAGATATTGATTTAGGTGTGCTTGCTAAAAACACAGCAGGATTTACAGGAGCTGATTTGGAAAATTTGATGAATGAAGCTGCTTTACTTGCTGCAAGAAGAGATGAAACAGCGATATCAATGTTTGATTTAGAAAATGCAATGACCAAAGTTTTAATGGGACCTGAAAAGAAGAGCAAAGTTATACCTGAAAAAGACAGAAAGTTAGTTGCATACCATGAAGGCGGTCACGCTGTTGTAAGTAGATTTTTGGAAAATTCAGAGCCAGTACATCAAATTTCAATTGTGCCAAGAGGTATGGCTGGCGGTTATACAATGTATAAAAATACAGAAGACAAATCTTTTATGTCTAAATCAGAAATGGAAGATAAGATTGTTTCTTTATTGGGCGGTAGAGTTGCGGAACAACTTATATTGAATGATATAAGTACTGGTGCATCAAATGATATAGAAAGAGCAAGTAAGATTGCTAGAAATATGGTAATGAGATATGGAATGAGCGAAAGACTTGGAGCTATAACATTTGGAAATGATCAAGAAGAGGTATTCTTAGGAAGAGACATAAATAATGTTAAAAATTATAGTGATGAGATTGCAGCTGTAATAGATGTTGAAGTAAAGAACATCATTGATAAAGGTTACAACAGAGCAAAATCAATATTACAAGAACACATTGACAAACTTCATAAAGTTGCAGCGGTTTTGCTAGAAAAAGAAAAAATAGAAGGCGAAGAATTTGAGGCAATAATGAAATCTTAAATATATGAAAATGTGAGGGATTGATATGTCAATGACTAACAGAGAAGTAGATTCAATCATTAATAAAATAAGAAATGCAAGAACAAAATGTAGTGAGCTATCAAAAAGAGATGATATAGATAAAACTTTAAAAGATACTGCAGAATTTGGTGATGATGTGATACTCGATTTTATTGAGGCAATGTGCAGATATACGGATTCTGTATTTGAAGATAAAAGTAAAAACATTGGTATAACATCATTAAGAGAAAGCTGTAATTCTCAAGAAGAGTATCAAGCAAAGTTTGAGGAAATTGAAAAAAGAAGAAAAAGTGCTCATAATAATTTAATTACATCAATCAAAGTAGTTGACTTGATTTGCAGAAAAATAGGCGTACCAGAAATATATGGAAAATTACCTGAAAAGTATAAAAATAATATTGGAGAAGTATTAAAAGAAGAAAATAGAGGAATGCCTGGTGTGCTTGATTTGAGACATGATATAGCAAACTGGACATGGGATTTTGTAATAGGTTGCATAATAGATATGAACGTCGAGTTAGATCCAAATGTATCAAATAAAAAAGATTATCAGAATGATATTGAGGCGTTTGAAAGTATACAAGATGGTTTTGAGTCTAAAAAAGTAGAAAAGATGTTAGAAGATTTAACAGAGCCTGAACTGTAATAAAATGTATTTAATGGTTGACATAAATTAAATAAAGTGGTAAAATATAATAGTGCAAAAAAAACTAATGAGGGGGGTTCGATTGTATGTCTGAAATCGAACGTTTGGAAAGTCTTAAAGGCAAATTGAATGAGGAGGAAAAGTTACAGTTCGCCCAATGTGTAGATATTTTTAATACTTCTTTTAAAGATATGATTAAGAATGTCGGAGTGCAGATTGTTGGTGAGAAAGGTTCAGTATATAAGAGCACCAATTTGTTAGCAGAATTTAAAAAAGTTTACTCCTTAGCTAAAAAGTATGGTGTAGACTTTCCTGAAATTACAAATGAGCAAGATGCCCGTTTGTATGTGGTAAAGTATGGAAAGGAAATCCTTTTCAACTAGAAAAAAAGATGGAGAATAAAAAACATTATTCTCCATCTTTTTGTGTGTTTAAATAAATAATTTTTTATTAATTATTAATGAGGCTTATTTTTTTGGCATTACCTTTTCAATTCCGCCCATATAAGGTCTTAATGCAACTGGAATATTTACGCTTCCATCCTCATTTACATTGTTTTCTAAAAACGCAATAAGTCCACGAGGAGTTGCAAGTACAGTATTATTTAAAGTGTGTACTAAATAATTACCGTCTGCTCCTTTTGCACGAATTCCAAGACGTCTAGCTTGTGCATCTCCAAGTGTAGAGCAACTACCAACTTCAAAGTATTTTTGTTGTCTTGGACTCCATGCTTCGACATCACAAGATTTTACTTTTAAGTCAGCTAAGTCACCACTGCAGCATTCAAGAGTTCTAACAGGGATATCCAAACTTCTGAAAAATTCGACAGTATAACTCCACATCTTATTATACCAATCCATTGATTCTTCTGGCTTACAAAGAACTACCATTTCTTGCTTTTCGAATTGGTGAACTCTGTAAACGCCTCTTTCTTCAATTCCATGAGAGCCAACTTCTTTTCTGAAACAAGGAGAATAAGAAGTAAGTGTAAGAGGTAATTCATCTTCTTTTAAAAGTTGACCCTTAAATTTACCAATCATAGAATGTTCACTTGTACCAATTAAAAACAAGTCTTCATTTTCTATTTTATACATCATGGCATCCATTTCTTCAAAACTCATGACACCACTAACAACATCACTTCTAATCATGAAAGGTGGTATGCAATATGTGAAACCTTTATTTATCATGAAATCTCTTGCATAAGAAATCATTGCAGAGTGAATCCTTGCTACATCACCCATTAAATAATAAAATCCATTACCGCTAGTTCTGCCAGCACTTTCTTTATCAATTCCATTTAATCTATCCATTATATCTGCATGATAAGGAATCTCAAAATTTGGAATTATAGGATCACCAAAACGTTCGTTTTCAACATTTTCAGAATCATCTTTACCTATCGGAACAGAATCATCTATGATATTAGGAATCATCATCATTCTTTGCTTAATTTCGTCTGCAAGTATTGCTTCATCTTTTTCTATTTCTTCTAACTCTTTGTTTATTTCACTAACTTGAGCTTTTATTGCGTTTGCTTCTTCTACTTGTTTATTTTTCATGAGATTACCAATTTCAGAGCTCTTTGAATTTCTTTCTGCCCTTAAGTTGTCACCCTTTAATCTTGCGTTTCTAAGTTTTTGATCAAGTTCTATTACTTCATCTACTAAAGGCAATTTTTTGTCTTGAAATTTTTTCTTGATATTTTCTTTAACAATATCAGGATTTTCTCTTACAAATTTAATATCTAACATATTTTTCCCTCCAATGTATAAATATATAAAAACTCTCCCATCGCCAAAGGACGAGGGAGAGTCGTGGTACCACCTTAATTACTTCTTTTAAGCATTGTAACCTATGCAACAGGTTTGATTTTCATCAAATGCTCAAGAGTAGATTCGCAAGGTTTTCTTATTAGTTTACACCAACCACTAATTCTCTTTAAGGAAAATTACTTGTTACTAGTCTCCATCACCGCAAATATTATGGAAATTATACATTTTAATTGAAAAAAAGTCAATAGGATTGTTCATATGCTGTGGGAGCATAGTATCTAAAGTCGTAAGTGAAAACTACATCTTTTTCGCCTTGTGGAACAATAGTCCCATCAGCAAGTTCAACAAAAATACTGAGAGTTATATCATATTTCTTTCCATCAGCAGTGAGGTGTCTAAGGTTGTCAATATAATATTTATTATCAGCAGAATATTTCCCTTCATCCAACAAGGTCATATCTTGATTAGTACTCCACTTGTAGTAAATTTTTGAATACTCTTTTCCTTCAAGAGGATTAACTTCAAGAAGAATGTAATCTGAAAGCCAGATGGAGTCTGTCGATTCATCTGCAATTAAAGTGTCGTATAAATCGTTCTGCAGCAGAGCATGACACTTTACTTCATCAAGTTTCATCGGATTTTCATTTACTCCAACAATATTAATCTTAAAATCATATCTGTGGGACCAAAGAACACGTTCTTTATTGAAATACATCCAAGCAGTAAGTGTATGTGTAGAACCTACTTCAAAATCTTGTGGTACATAAATTGGTAGGTAGTAGGATTGTACATAATTATTTTCATAGTCTTTTGAATCATCCCAAAAGTAGCAGATTTCGCTACATGTCCTGTATGGAAAAGATAGTATAGTTATGACATCATTAACATTCAAATTAATTGGTTCGTCATAATATTCATAGACTTGAGAAGAATCATCATTAACAATGATTTTTAATCTAGCACGATTAAGTGAAGACATTTCAACCCAAAGGTCCCAATCAATGTAGTCATCATTTGCATTCGGAGAGCTACCTAACTGTTCTGCCATGCTCAACACGGGGAAAGCGACAATGATTACCGCCAGAATGATACTGAGAAACTTCTGAAAAGTCGACCGCATTTTTGTTTACCTCCTTCAATTGTGGAAAGTAGTAGAGGAATATGAAACAAAATTATTTTACAACCAATTATGTAAAATGTCAATAGACATAAGTAAAAAAATGGAAATATATATGTTAAATATAACTTGGAAATTAATTCTTATTTTGCTATAATTATTAAGAAAGATCGAGGAGGAAACATATGAAGAAAAACATATTTAAAAAGGTATTGTATTTAGTGATAGTCTTTACTGTCATATTAAGCATTACTGGAGCATTTACAGAATCTAAAAATGTATTAGCATATGATGATTATGTATATGACTATGATAGTGAAGATTTTGATTGGGGATATGATGATGATTATACTTCAAAGTCATATTCTCCTTCAGCAGCAGAAATACGAAGACAAAATAGGTTGTGTAAGAGCAATATAAAGTATGTAATAATTTTTATTGTAGTTATAGGAATATATGGTGTTATTTTTAAACTTGATATTGAAGAAAATGGGATGGGTATAAAGTTTGAGAAAAAGCCAAAATCACAGGTCAATTATAATTATTACAAAGAACTTCCAAGAAAAGATGCAACTCCTTTAGAAGCACTTACAATATATAATAAGTATCTTTACGGTATTGAATCAATGAATGTTGGAAATATATTTTCAGCTACCATACTAGAAATGCAACAACGAGGAGTGCTTGAATTTGAAATAGATTCTTTAAGTAGTGGAAATGATCGTTTGAAAATAAATTTAAAAGAGAATTATTGGGTGCTTAATGTAGAGGAAAGGGAAGCGTATGATCTTTTAAAAAATGTATCGAAAGAATATTCTAAAATTACTGTAAAAACAATAAGTGAATATGTTGGAAAAAATAACACAGAAATTCTTACAATGCTTCAAACTTTTAATTCAACTAGTATGGAAAAAATGCTTAGAAATGGAATTGTTAATAAACTTGAAGAGAAAAAAGGAACACATGGATTTTATATTGGTGCAAGTGCGTTTGGCATTTTCTTATTCATATCACTATTCTTTACAACGATTGGTGAATCTAGCTTAATTTTCTTACCATTTTTATATGTGATACCATTCTTTATTTCAATTGCTAGGTTAGTAATTGGAATTATAAATGACTCTATAGAGAAAAGAAATTTTGAAAGATTTACACAAAAGGGATTAAATGAATACGAAGAATGGCATGCTTTTGCAAGATATATGAGCAATTTTTCTGCATTTAAAGAAGATAAGATGGAACTTAGTACTTTGGAAAAGTATTTACCATATGCAACTTCTCTTGGAATTGCAAAGCAAGTTTTGAATCAAGCCAAAATTGTTTATCCAGATTATAATAATGATAATGGAAGATTTTATGGTAATTTATATGCTGCTGATATACTTACATCACAAGAATTTCAAAATTCTATTATTTCGGCATATAATCGAGGTGTATCTTCACGTTTTTCTTCAAATTCTAGTAATCAAGAATAATGAGAATATTTAATTCTTGTTGTTTTGAATGTTTAGCATATTTCATTTGCATAAAAAGATTTTGAAGATATCGAAAAGTAATGAATAAAAACTTTTGTGGAGGAAAATTATGAAAAGTAAAATTAATAGTATTTTTATTTTTACATTTGTATTTATGTTGCTATTTAGTTTAACCACAGTGTTTGCTGGTTATCAAAATATTAATAGTATTGACTATAACGTGCAAATTAATGATGACGGAAGCATTAATGTTAAGGAAAGGCTAAATGTTTATATTGAAGGATTCAATACATATTATAAGGCTTTGGATAGTGATAAAGAATATACGAATGTCAAGGTAAGCGAAATAAGAGATGGTGAGAAAGTAGAGTTTGAAGATTATGGTGAATGGGTTTATCATGCACCTAAAGATATGTATTACGGAGATATAAATTCAGATGGTAAATTTGAGATTGGTTGGGGAGTTGGTTTAGAGAATTCTTCTGATACTAGAACATATGAAATAGAGTATAAAATTCCTCAAATGATATATAAGGCAAAAGATTTTGCAGAATTATATTGGTGCTTTTTAGATGCATCAAATACAGTAGGTATAAAGAATATAACAGGTTCTATATTCCTACCAGGTAATGCAACTTCAAAGGATGAAATAAAAGTTTGGGGACATGCAGAAGATTTGAATGGTGAAATTTATGCTGTTAGTGAAAATGAAGTAGATTTTGAAATGAATGATGTTAATGGTGGTATAAGAGCAGAAGTAAGAGTGTTATTTCCATCAAACTTACTTTCAGATGATGTTTTGTTAAATAATCCTAATAATATTTTAGAAGACGTTATTAAAGAAGAGACTGATTGGGCAAATGAAGCTAATATAAGAAGAAAGCAAGCAATAGCAGAAGCAGAAAAGAGTGCTAAAAGAAGAGAAATTATTAGTAGCATTTTTAATAAAGTTATTATACTAACTATTGTTACAGTATTTTACTTTAACATAAAAAAGGGAAAAAAGATGCTTAAAAAAGAAGATGATATGAACTTAGAACAAAAATACGACTACTATAGAGAAATTCCACGAGATGATGCCACTCCTTTAGAGGCAAATGCTATAATAAATGAAAGAGTTATGGGATTGTCAACGTATGAAATAGGAAATATTTTTTCTGCGACTATATTAAATTTAAAACTAAAAGGATACGTTGATTTTCAAATAAATGAAAATAGCAGAATTAATGAAAAGGTACAAATTGTATTGATACAAAATGAAAATAATGAAACGGGCTTACAAGCTGATGAAAATATTGTTTACTCATTTTTGAAAAAAATAGAAGATAAATATTCAAAAATTAATAACAAAACAATAAGAAAATATATTGAGAATCATGAAAGCGAATCAATGGGATTTGTAAACAAATTATCTAGCATAAGTAAAAAGGTACTTGTGGAAAAAGGAATTGTTGATAAGGATAAAAGACATGATTGTATTATTATGCAAGTTATGACAGTTGTACATTCTGTTATACTTATGTTTGCAACCATAGTATGTGTTGGAGCTGTAAAAATCAATGATTTATTTACGAATATATTAGGTGGATTAATATTTATAGTTGCATTGATTGGATTAATATATATAATTTATGTATCAAAGAAAACAACTCCTTTCACTCAAAAAGGATTAGAAGAAAATCTAAAATGGAAAGGATTAAAAAAATACATGGAAGACTATTCTCTTTTGAAAGAAAGAGAAGTGCCAGAAATTGTGTTGTGGGAAAAGTATTTGGTATATGCAACTTCGTTTGGAATTGCTAAGAAAGTTTTAAAACAAATAAAAGCTATTCATCCTGAATATTGGGATACTACAAGTTCAATGTATCCAATAATTTATATGAATGATGTGTTTACTAGAACTAACTTTGCAAGTACATTTAATACTGCATACTCTACAACTACATCATCTGGATCTGGTTCTGGTGGTGGATTCTCTGGCGGCGGTGGCGGAGGTTCTAGTGGCGGAAGCTACGGAGGTCGCTAAAATAGTTTGACTCAAATGTGGTGCAACGTTAGATTATTACTTATTGTGAAATTAAAAGGTGGTATTATTAAAATTTATGGAAAATATAGATAGAATATTAAAGAAAGTAGAAAAACCAATAAGATATACTGGTGGTGAGTTAAATTCTTGCATAAAAAACTTAGATGATATTGACTGTAGAATAGCATTTTGCTTTCCAGATGTTTATGAGATAGGAATGTCTCATTTAGGACTTAAGATTTTGTACGATTTGTATAACAGAAGAAGTGATGTATATTGTGAACGAGTATTTGCACCTTGGGTGGATATGGAAAAACTTATGAGAGAAGAGAATATAAAGTTATTCTCACTTGAAACAAAAACACCTTTATGTGAATTTGAGTTTGTTGCCTTTACACTTCAGTATGAAATGAGTTATACAAACATTTTAAACATGCTTGATTTAGGTGGTGTTAAGCTAAAATCTAAAGACAGAAAAGATGGTGACCCTTTTGTTTTTGCGGGTGGTCCGTGTGCATATAACAGTGAACCGATTGTAGATTTCTTTGATTTTATAATAATGGGCGAAGGTGAAGAGGTTAATTTAGAAGTTGTTGACTGCTACTTAAAATGGAAAAAAGAAAAGAAAACAAGAGATGAATTCTTGGAAATGATTGCTGAAATAGAAGGCATATATGTACCAAAATTTTATGATGCTGTGTACAATGATGACGGAACTTTCAAGGAATTAGTCAGAAACAACGAACATGCTAAATTTAAGATAAAAAAACGTATTATAAAAGATATGGATAGTTTGACATATCCTGAAAAATGGATTGTACCATATTTGAATGTTGTTCATGATAGGGTAATGCTTGAGATGTTTAGAGGTTGCATTAGAGGGTGCAGATTTTGTCAAGCAGGGTATATATACAGGCCAGTTAGAGAAAAGAGTAAGGAGAGGTTAGAAAAACTTGCTGAAAATTTAATTCGAAATACTGGATATGAAGAGATTTCATTAACATCACTTAGTACGAGCGATTATAGAGATTTCTTTCCATTAGCAGAAAATTTGATTGAAAAATTTAAGCCACAGAATGTAAATCTTTCACTTCCTTCACTTAGATTAGATTCTATTAGTTTAAAACTTTTAGATAGAATTAGCCAGGTTAGAAAGAGCGGATTGACTTTTGCACCAGAGGCTGGTACACAAAGATTAAGAAATGTTATCAACAAAGGACTTACTGAGGAAAATATTATGAATGCTTGTAATCTAGCTTTTAGAAGTGGATGGAATACAATTAAATTGTATTTTATGATAGGATTGCCAACCGAGACTTATGAAGATTTAGATGGTATTGTAGATCTTGCAAATAAAGTTGTTGACTTATATTATTCAATACCAAAAGAAGAAAGAACGCGTGGATTATCTGTTACTGTAAGTGCTTCAACATTTGTTCCTAAGCCATTTACTGCATTTCAATGGAGTGGTCAAAACAATATTGAAGAGATAAAGGAAAAACAAGATTATCTGAAAAAACATCTTACTAATAGAGCTGTTAAATTTAATTGGCATGAACCAGAAATTAGCGTTATCGAAGCAATCTTGGCAAAAGGCGATAGAAGATTAAATGATGTGATATATCATGCTTGGGAGATGGGTGCTAAGTTTGATAGTTGGGGAGAGTTCTTTGATTACAATAGATGGATAAAGGCATTTGAAGACTTAAATATTGATTATAAGTACTATTCAGAAAGAAATATTAATTTGGATGAAAATTTACCTTGGGACCATATAGATATATTTGTTACTAAAGAATTCTTAAAGAAAGAATACAAACGAGCTTTAGAAGAAAAGGTGACATTGAATTGTAGAACAAATTGTGCTGGATGTGGTGCTGCTGTAGCTGGTTGTGGAGTATGCTTTGAAGAAAGGAAGAAAGACAAAAATGAGAGCTAGAGTAAAATATAGTAAAAATGATGATGTAAAATATGTTGGTCACTTGGATGCTATGAGAACTTTTATAAGGTGTATAAAAAGAACATGCATACCAATAAAATATTCAAAAGGCTTTAATCCAAGAGTGCAAATTTCATTTGCTTTGCCACTTGGTGTTGGAGTAACTAGTGAATCAGAGTATTTTGATTTAGAAGTTGAAAGTAAGATGAATGAAGGTATGTTTGTGGCCGAATTAAACTCTACATTACCACTTGGATTTAGAGTAATAGGCGTTACATATATAGATGATTCTGATAAAAGAAGTTTAATGTCACTTGTCAAAGAAGCTGTATACGAAATTGAGATTGAAAGTGATATTGATATTTTTGAATTAAAGAAACTTTTTGCAAGAGATGAGATATTAATAGAAAAGGAATCTAAAGATAAGAAAATAAAGATGATAGATTTGAAAAAATACATAATTAATATTGATTTTGAGCAACATGATAATAAAATAATAATAATTGTACATGGAAAAGCAGGAAGTGTAGATAACCTAAATCCAATGTACATATTAGAAGCTATTCAAAAGCATCTTGGTGAGATTAATGATTATAATATACATAGAAAAGAATTAATATTAGAGCAATAAAAGTCAAGAAAGACAAGAAAGATGAAAGTCTTCGATTTTCATTCTTTCGTCCCTCGAGAGTTTTCGACCGAAAGGAAGAAAATCTCTCGCATAAATTAAAGTTTTTTGTGTAATAGGAAAGAAAATTAATACATAAAAGGTTGCAAATTTGTTACTTTCCTATTGCATAAAAAAAGTACCCCTAAATGCTGTTATTAGCAACATTTAGAAGTACTTTTTCTAATGCCAACAGTAAATATTACTTTGGAATTCCTTCATCAAACTTAAAAAACATAATATCCTCAATAGATTCATATCTAGTATGTTTTACATAAATTCTTGCAATTGCCCATACAGACACAAGGAGTAACGAAAGTACTATACCTATAATTACAGAATTGTACATAATAGCGATCGGAATCGCCATCGCAGCAATAGGAATAATAAAAATAGAAAAAATCACAATATGTGGAATTTTCTCAAATACCTTTTCCAACCATCTTACACTTAATCCGTGGTACCTATGATCGTTGAACCATTGAGAAAACGCTAACATAAATGCATACAATACAACAGTTACAGGTACAGCAATGAGTTCAACTGTGGGATAAATAATCATATAGCAAACCATCATTGCCACATTCAATAAAATAAAAATATACCTTACTATATTTTTAAATTTTAGAGAATACTTTTTAGATCTCAAAACATCAAGAGTTAGTGCTGGAAAAGCATAGATTACTAGAAAGAATGTAACAAAAGAGTACAACAGTTTTATGTTTCCCCTATAAACTACAAGTAGCCAAAAAAGATTGGCTAACAAAAGGGACGTTAAGAATGCTTGAGACCAGTCATCAGCTGCCTTTCCAATGACTACACCCGTTTTTCTAAACAACCGTTTCAATTTTTCCTTCATTCCTACTCCTCCTTTAGTCTGCTTTTTTGTGTTTTACAGGAAATGACAATACAGCATCTTTACAAAGATCCCTCCTTACAGTTATTCTTACGCATGTAGTATTCTATCACAGTTGTATACATAAATCAATAAGGAATCCTTTTAAAATGAGGATTCCTTATTTCAACAACTACCACCCTGCTATGTCTTTCTTTTTATCAAACTTAGCATTAATGCTTCTTTTATAAATTTTTTCGTACAATTCTACCCTGGCTTTATAGTCTTTTTCTCGCATTTCTTCTTTTCTCTCTTTTAATGGTTTAGTATTATCAGGATATATTGGAGGAAAAATATGGAGTTTATAATTTACTTTCTTGAAGCCATCATTTCCCACAACATCTGTATCAAGAATCTCAATAAAGCATGGGATTATAGGTACATTAAACTTGCAAGCATAATGATAAGCACCTATTTTGTGTGGACGAGGTCTCTTGTAGTTAAACCACATCTCTTGTTCTGGATATATCAAAAGATATCCCTTATTATCAAAAATCTTTTCGAGAGTTGGTATAAAGTTATTTTGTATATATTCTATATTTTGCGAAATTGGTATTGTATAACAATTTTTTATAAGCCAGCCAACTGTGCCTTCCATTTTCATGTTAGTTTCTTGGACTATTATGTACAAATCCTTTTTTCTACCAATCTTTTGCATTAAATATCTAATAACAGTATTATCAAACTTACTAAAGTGATTGCAAGTAATAATAGCACCTGTTTCAATATTTTGAATATTCTCAATACCTATAATCTCTGTTAACTCGTTTTCTGTTATGGTAATCCTATCAGCCACATTTCTTGCGACAATAGCTTTAAACTTATTTGTCCATTTCTTCTTCAAATTATCGCAATTAACGATAAGTTCCTCACGTTCATCATCTGTCAAAATAGGATCTCCCTCTTCAACTTTATCATTATATCTACTTGCTTTTATATTACTTTCTATATTTTCAATGACTTTCAACCTATCAATACTTTTTTCCATATGTATAATCCTTAAACTTTTTCAAAATATTTTTCATCTAAAACGTTGGCAAAAGTAGCTTTTGAGTCCATAATTCTTTCACTTCGTTTTACTAAATCTATTCTTGCTAAGTCGTCTTTTCTTTTTTGTTCATCTGAATATGTGGCCTTCATCTCCAACAAATTATCATAATAACTACTTTTCTTAGCATAGTTCCAAAAGAAATCTTCATAAGGAACCTCAGAATAATGCCAAGGTTTCCTAAACATATTATAATGTATTAAATGCAAATCGTCATCAGAAAAATCATTATCTTCCATTGGCATCTTGTCCCAACCTTTATGAATATACTTTACTTTGCCTCTACACAAGTAATTTAAATAATCTTGATCTGGTGCAATAGTATCAAAATTATATGTACCAATTAAGTGTACAAACTTATTCTCTATTTCAAATTTTCTTAATTCTTTTAAATTCATTACTAATATTCCAGAATTAAAGTATTGAGTTGGTTTAATTCCAAGTACTGTTTCAGAATACTTTTTGAAGCTATCATTTCCATTAACAACGTCATCTGTAATCGCACCAAGTAGATTATCACCTAATTCTTCAAAATATAATTTTGATATATCATCAATAACAACTATATCTGCATCAAGATATAACGCTTTATCATAATCAGGAAATAATGAAGGAATAAATATTCTGTAATATATTGAATTAGAGTAATAATCTCTAAGTCCAAGTGTCATATTCTTGGCCACATCTTTGATTTTTTTATTCACATCAGCAAATTCAACCTTGAAATTTTCATTTTCAAATGCAAGAATTTGTTTCACACTTTCTTCCTTAAGTTCTGAATTCAATATTATAATTTTATAATCATATTCTTTAGATGCATTTTCAACTATTGAATGTAATGCTACAGTTAAAAATGGAACATAGTTATCATCTGTTGAAAAAAATATTGGTATCTCTTTTCTTACTTTATTCATGCAATTTCTTCTCCTTTTATTTTTAAATATTCTTCTAAAACATCATCAAAATCATTTATCTTATATACATCATGTATCTTATCTATATGCCATGGTTTAATATTTAAAGTGTAAAACTTGGGAAAAAACTTTATTGTCATACTAAAATGTCTTATCACTGTATCCTTTCTTCTATTCTTTTGCTCATTAAACTTTCTTGGCAAATACAATTTAGATTTACATTTCACATTTAAAGCTGTTTGATCTGGAAGTAACATCTTTTTCTCTTTACACATTTTTCTACATTCTGCTAAAGCACCATTCTCTCTCATTCTTTTTAGATTCATTAACAGAACACCAGAATTCATATATTTATAATCAATGAACCACTTTCCAAAATAATCTTTAACAGCTGCAAAATCGTATTTTTCCACGTCAATATCATACAATTTTTTTATATCATCATATATTACCAAATCAGCATCTAAATATAAAATTTTATCTGGTAATTCAGTTATCTCATCCGCAAACAATCTTAAAAAGATGTATGGCGTGTAACGAGTGGTCATATTAGTTCCATTTAACATTTCTTTTTCAAACATCTCTGAAATATCTATAAGTTTAACACTACTATTTGAATTAGCATTCTTTACTATCATTTCTATTCTTTTTCTTTCTCCTTCGCCCAATGGTACAAAGTCGTCATTTAGCTTCTGTAAATTTGCAGTAATCAAATATATACTTAGTGGCTCCTTCGTATGCTTAACTATAGAAATAATAGCAATTAGCAATCCATCATATACTTTTTGGTTTCCACAAAACATAATATTAATCATTTTTATCACATACCTTATAATATTTTATAACTTCAACATTACTTTCTTGACTTCTCTTAATCATAGCACTATATACTTGATTTCGAAGTAATGATTTCTTCTCAGCAATACTTATATCTCCATCAACATTAAAAGGGCCATCTACATATGCAACTATTTTAGGTCTTTTTTTATTTCCCCACTTTTGATATGTAATAGTCAAAGAAAATACCGGAATATTCTTTTGAGCAGGATATTTAAATGAACTATCTTTAAAAGGTCTGATTTTTGTATAATACTTCCAAACATGAGCCTCTGGATATATTGCTATAACACTTTTTTCATCAATTCTTTTATTTATAGCTTTTATAAAATTCTTTCCACTTTCTATATTACCTGGAATTGGTATAGCACCAAGCATCTTTGTTACATATTTTAAAATCGGTAACGAAACATTATCTGGATTTGCGACAATATATGCTCTCTTTGGAAAATTAGCAAAAGTAGGCCATAAAACATCTGCAATATTTTGTGTATGATTTATATACATATAATAACCTTTATCAATATATGGCTTCAAAGCCTCTCTATTTTCAATCCTATATCCAAACTTTAATTTTAAATAAACAAAAGAAATTGGCAGTGCAATCACCCTGTATATAAACCATGATGTAATCTTCCAAAATATATTCTTTGGAACATATTCATAATTTTCATCAATCTTTATCGCCTTAACATTACTGCCTGCAAAATCATCATTTAACTCATCAGAATAATAGATTTCTTTTTTCATATATACATGTATTCTCCCTATTACAATTATATTGCTTAAGTTACACTAGTAATTTTAATTAGGTTTTTTCCTATTATATTGCTAACTAATTCTTTCGCTTTAACATTTGCCACATGTGAATTAGTACCATCCTCAATGTATGCTTGTCTAACAATAGAGATTAAATTTCTAAAGAAGTTATTCATTTTTACCTTTATTGGTTCGTTCCACAATGATTGAGCTGAAAAATCAAGTAAGATTCTATACGTTGCATTATCTTCATCATACATTTTTGTAATATACTTTTGAAGTGCATCCACTTTATTATTGCTATGATCAACATACTCTTTAAATTTTTCAATAATCAGATTAGTGAAATCATCAACAACACTTTCTATTAAGCATTCCTTAGTTTTATAATGATAAGTAAGTTGTCCAACAACTAACCCTGCTCTTTTAGCAATGTCCCTCATAGATATTGAAGAATACCCTTTAAAAGCAAGCAACTCATAAGTAGCTTTTTTTATTCTTTCAGATGTATTAAGTTTGTGCTTTGAAAAAAACATGATTTCACCCCATTTATTTATTGATTAGTACAACCGTACTAATTATAGTACAAGTGTATTATTTTGTCAAATTTTGTCCATATGTCATTTATGTCGACTTTTTTTCTATTGCATAAAAAAACTACCAATCGTGCATTGATAGCTTTTATTTACGGTTTTATTTTATATTTTTCACCTGTCTGCCCTCATGATTTATCGTATAATTATCCTTATAAATAAGTGTCAAACTCCAACTACAGTTCATGCGACCTAATTAAAAGTTGAAATAACCTTATACTCAAGATTTTTATTAAAATTCACAGTATATTTATCACATTTTTATGTCTATATTATTGATTTTTTGTACAAATTATGGTAAACTCATGCTGAAAATTAAAAATTCACTACTACTTTCAAAACTTTGAAGGAGGAAAAATAATGATTAATCAACATGAAATAATTTCATTAGATCCGTCAAAAACTTGGTGTGAAGAGTTTAACAACACTTTAGTATTCAAAAAAGTTACACAAGAAAAGGAAGTCGAACACCTTTGCTATGCAAATAAAACATTATATGGAAAAAAAGTAACCATTGCAGGTCATACATACACAATTCAACTTCCCATAGTTCTTGATTGGAATGAACAGGCATCTATCCTTACCATGTCATATTGTGAAGGTGAAAATCTTGAATGCTTGCTTTGCAACTCTAGCACTAGAAAAGCCGCAATTGAAATCTTGCATACACTGCTCAAATTTGTTATATCTAACAACTTCTTTTGGTACGATTTTGCTCCCAGAAATATTTTAATTAGTTCTGATAAAATCTATTTTGTCGACTTTGAAAAAGGTATTCATAGCAATGTAAAACATTTAAAATTATTTCTCCGAAATCATGTCTTCGAAGAATATTCTTCATTTTTACTAAAGAATGAAAGAATATTTAGTGCAGATTATGTTTATTCGTTGTATGATGGAGAAAAAGATATAAATATAAACATCTCAGATGTCAAAGTAAAACGGTTTAAAGCTATTGCGTTGCAGCTAGGCTATACTGATACAATTCTTCTTTCCGAACTATTGAAAATTCAACAAATGATTATCAATAAGGAAGAGCCTTATATGTTAAATGGTGAAATTATTTTTCCGAGGATTAAGCTAGTTAAAATGCTAGAAGATAAATTAAAAAATCCTCAGGTATATATTGATTATGCAAGACTGATCACAAATAATTAATAAGTTTTCTTCTTAACGTGAAAGTGAGGTAAACAATAAGTACCTCACTTTTTTTATTTTATATTGAAACTTCGAGTTCTTGTTTAATAATAGCTTCTGCTTTCTTAAATTCAATTAGTAGTCCCTCATCATCTTTGTATAACTCAATATCATTTTTAATACTTTTTAATCTTTCATTTGCTTTTTTTAAACAAATTTTTCTGCTATTATTTCTTCCAGCTTGTAATGCCCTTTCAGCAGACGAATATAAATTAACTTTTGAAGAAGTTTTATATATCATTATAGGTCTTGCTATATCTTCACTATTGATTGAGCGTTCATATACTTCTACTTCGATACCTTTATTTTCTAATCTTGACGCAGTGTCAGTAAAACTATCATATTTGTTATTATGACTTGATACTGTTGTTAAGCGACCAACTCCCATCCTTTTTCTCATCTCAATATATCTTTCGAATACTGATAATAATGATTCCTCTTTGGATGTTGCCATTAATCTAGCAATAATATTAAAATCAGTATTCTTTTCTTTCAGCAAATCTAATGTATATGTTGACTTTCCCATTGTCCCCTCTAATATGAAATTATATCTTTCATTTATGGCTTTTTCCGATAATCTTTCCATAATTTTTCCAGCATATTTACCCGTAATGTCAGCATAAAGAGCTGGGTAGTCCCTAGCTATTATTCCAGCATTTTTATAAAACGATCTATAAAAATCTAAGTCGAAAGAAATAACATCAGAACCTCTTTTTTCATACTCTTGCTTTGTCATTAATACAATACCTGTTTTACCAGCTCCAGGTTGTCCACCAGTAAATACTGCCGTAGGTCTTCCTTCTGCAGATTTAACTCCACTAAAAGTTAATAATTCGGCTTGCTTATACATCAACTCAAAATCATCTTCTGTTATTGAGAATCTACTTCTTATTAATTCCACTTCTTGATCATTCAATTTTTATCCCTCCATAGCTCTCTTAACTTTCGAGCCATATTCATTAAGAACAATATCCAATGCCTCTTTATCTCCTTGATATAATCTTCTTTTTAGTTGCTCAGTTTTCTTTATTTCATCAACATTTTTCTCTTGAAGAGCAATTGATAAATACATTGAAAGTATTTCAAACGCTACTTCCATATTTACATGTTTTCTCATCAAATTTCTCCTTTTGGTTATTTTTACTCACAACTAACATAATGACATTTTTTTAGCAGTTTTACTAAAAGGTCAATATAGAGATTTACAGAGTTCACCATTTCACCTTTTTCAACTAATTCTACAAGTGTTTTTAGTGAAACCCATTTAGCTTCTGATACTTCTTCATCTTGTAGCTTCAATTCTTCTATCGCAACATCTTTTTTTACTAACCATACATCAACAAATCCTTTTTCTCTTTTAAATGAAAGTAAATACTCTATTTCCTCGTCCTTCACCTCAATTCCTATTTCCTCGTTCACTTCTCTTTTCGCACCATCAAGTGACGTTTCGTTCGTATCAACAGCACCACCTGTAAAAGCCCATTTACCAGGATTCCTCTTTAAATTTTCGTTTCTCTTTTGAATTAGTAATTCTCCATTACTGTTTAATATCCAAGTATGTACCGAAAGTTTAAACTCTCCTTCTAATGGTTCTCCTGCAGAACGTTCCATTGTCTTATTAAGTTTCTGTTTTTTATTATCGTATAAATCAATTATTTCCATATTAACTACAACTCCTTTAAATTTTTATTATCTCTAGATCATCAGGCACAAAAATATTACCATTAAAAAATTTTTTTGCATCATCACCAAACACTACTTTTCTCAGCTGTAAATTTGTATCTATTGTATGTGATAATATTAAATTTTTCACCTGCATTCTTTCGGCTAATTCTGCTATATATTTTACAGTACTGTGATGATGTTTTGAAATTGGATCATATTTTTCGGCTTCTTCTCCTGCCATATAAGCATCTGCCCACAGCCATTCACTTTTATATAAAAGTTTTTCTATACTCTTATCGCAAGTTTCATCGCCTATAAAAGTAAATAGATTATTATTAATAGTAAAACCGTACTGTTTTGCCTTCTTTGCATGCAAATCAAAAAAATCAACTTTCATTCCCATAATTTCTATTACTTCGTTATCATGTATTTCAATAAATTTTATTTTATCATTAATCAAATAAAGAAAATCCTTCGGTATTAATATATCACACAAATTTTTTAACGATGTTATCACTTCATCATTGCCATACACACATATTGGTTCTGTTAATTCTTTTTTATAAAATTTTCTCACCCAAATTCTAATTAGACACAATACTCCCAAAATGTGATCCATGTGGATATGGGAAATAAAAACATTTTTAATTTTTTCTATTTCAATCTTAGATTGCTTCAACTGTCTTAATATTCCATTTCCTCCACCCGAATCAACCAAGAAATATTCAAAATCATTATTTGAAATCGTAAAACAAGTGTTAAAACACTCAGTCGCCGTCGCATGTCCTGTACCTAAAACATTAATTTGCATATTTCCCTCCGAACTCATTATTGACTTTATTCAAAAAACATTTTCTACCATTATCCGATAAATAGAAACCCGCTGATGGGTTTACATCAATTACATAGCTATCGTTTTCTTTTGTTTGTATTATATCAACAGAAAAAACCTCCAAATTGTTGAGAGCTTTTGATATATCATTACAAATGTTCTTTACTTCATCTTTTACAATTTTTGTGTCATTTTTTCCAAATGTTTCTCCAGCAACATAATAGTATTTTTCTTCTCGTCCAGAATTTTCATTTCCAACAATAACATTTTCAAAGTAAAAATCATATATATTAAATTTTTCAAAAAATTTTTTTAGTGTTATCTTATTATATGCTTGAAATATTATTCCTTCATGACAATTTTCTTTACAAAAAATAGGAAATTTTATATTGTCGATATCACCGTCATAATTAGTTTTAGGTACTGGTACCTTATTATTCGCTAATATTTTTTGTATATCATATTTCTTATAATCATTCTCTAGATAAGATTCATTAATAATATAACATTGGAATTTTTTTAATAGATTAATAGCATTCTGAATTAATTCACTATTACAACACAAAAAATAAATGACATCCTCTTCTCTAAAAGAAAACTCTTCACTTTTTCTCACAAACTCCTCAATATACATTATGTGTGTTTCTATTAAAGATTCTTCCTTCAACTTTTTCACTTGACCAGTATAAATATTGTTTATAGATGCAAATATATAAAGTTTCTTCATATTTTTCTCCTTTATATAATATTTATTTTTCATTTTTTAAAAATCTTTGCACGTAAGCTAAGCAATTAGTTTGCTGTACATTTGGAATAGAATTGTATCGTTCCAAGTTATTTTCTAAAACCTCCAAATCATTCTTTTCTTGCAATCCATCCCAAAATTCTATCCAATTTTCAATTTTTCTGACATTTGAAATCTTTGGAAAATCTTGTGCAGCTAAAAAGCCACAGTAATGTATATCTCCGTTTGGTGTAATAACAAAAGCTCTTTGACCTGCCTTGCAACCAGTTCTAAGTTCAAAAGGTAATTTAATTCTATTATTTTTTCCTTCATCAGTTAGTCTAATATAATGACCTCTAACGTATGGCCCGCTGTCAAGTTCTTCTTTCAAGCATTCATTTACATATTCATAATCCTTTTTAAACAGCATATTATCCTTTAAATACGCACCTCTACCAGATTCAATAAATCTTCTAATAAATATTGATACTTTCTCTTTATGCAATTGTTTTGCAAGCATTATTACATCTTCCATATTTGAACGCATAATTACAGAATTCACTTTAATACTTATTCCAACATTATTTAGGTAGTGAATTGCTTTTATAGTTTTATCATAATTTCCTTCTCCTCTTATTACATCATGCATTCGTTTAGTGCCATCTAAACTAACAACAGCTCTCCTTAATCCATTTTCTTTTAGTTTATGAGCAATTTTCTCATCAATAAGTGTCGCATTAGTTCCTATAGAAACGAAAATACCTTCATTTGTCGCATGCCTAATCAAATCATATATACCATCAAATATTAGAGGCTCACCACCAGTAAATCTAATTTCTTGTAATCCAGCCTTAGACAATTTAGAAATCAAATCATAACATTCTTCAAAAGTTAATTGATTTTCTTCTGGAATACCAGAATTATTTAAACAATGTTTGCATCTCAAATTACATCCTCTCGTAAGTTCTAAAAAGACAATATCTGCAAAACTAAAGTAATTACCATATTTATTGTATGATGTCGTTTTTGCATGTATCTTTTCAGGCAAAATAGGTATAACGTCAGTAGGAAATTCCGATTTTTCTTCAATTCTTTTTAATTCTTCCTTTGTAACATAAGTCCTTTTTCCATTTTGCAAATTTAAAATAGTTGCTCCAAAAATTTCTTCTCTTATATTAAGACTATATTCCATTTTTTCCTCCTACATTAAATATTTTTAACTACTTCAAGCTGATGTAAATATATCATATAAATACATGACTTGCAATAATTCGGTTAAGTAATTGGTTAAGAATAACAAATTTTAGTATATTTTCACTCTTTCACCTGTCTGCCCTCATGATTTATCGTATAATTATCCTTATAAATAAGTTCGGAAAGTGGAACAACCTCGTATCCCTCTTCTCTTATTGTATCTAGTATTTTTTGAAGTCCCTTTGCAGTATAATCAGTATCATTATGCATCAAAATAATACTTCCATTTCTTATCTTACTTTTTATTCTTTTACACATTTCTTCTGTTGTTTTTCCGAGTATAGTCTAATGTATCAATATCCCATTGTATAACTTTCATATTCAAACTCTCGGCTGCCTTTATTACAGTATTGTTATACTCTCCATAAGGGCCTCTGTAAAATTTAACTTTTTCTCCAGTTATTTCTTCAATCCTGCTGTTACACTTCTCCATATCCTGAACATTCTCATCAAATGACATTTTATTAACATGTGCATGTGAGTCTGAATGATTACCAATTTCCATTCCACTCTCACTCAAGCTTTGAACTGCTTCTGGATATTTTTTTACCCACGTGCCTACTGTAAAAAACGTAGCATATATATTATTAAATTCAAGCGTATCTATTATTTCATTTATATCATCTGCTCCCCAAGCACAATCAAATGTTATTGCTACTCTTTTGTCTACAGTTTCAACACTGTATATAGGAAGTAATTTATTAGCAGAAACTGTTTCTATAACATTATCCACAATTCGATTTCCCGCAATGCTAATTATAGTTAGTAGACTAAGTATTAAAACCACAAGAAGCACAAATCTAACATTAATAACATAAAAATTATTTCTCATTAAAACACCCCCATACTTATTTGTATG
>ENA-ORSL01000313-ORSL01000313.1-human-gut-metagenome-genome-assembly--contig:-NODE-313-length-56910-cov-12.874804_pt1 | contig 56910 bp, 53 predicted proteins | sample MGYA00242190_ERZ509157 | MGnify/ENA primary metagenome ERZ509157 (study PRJEB26280, sample SAMEA2338664) | human gut metagenome | biome: human gut; feature: human-associated habitat; material: faeces... | reverse complement strand
GAGAAAAGGGGATGCCGCCAGTCAGGGTGATCTGGCGCAGGTACATATCAATGGCTGTTGCCATTGGGATGCCGAGCTGCTTCAGCACATCCTCGGCTTGCTGTTTAACGCTGGGGCTGACTCGGACGTTCAGCATCATCGTTTTTTCCATGGTTATCACCTCGAAATTATTGTAATGCTTTTTGCTTTACAAGTCAACCGAGTGCGCAACCTCAATCAAAGTTCTCTCAGTTGCACAATATTTCTCGTGATATATTGGTTAAAGTACCAAACATTTTCAAGCTGCTATTTTATTTGCAACAAATAAAACGCATTTTCCGTATATTCATTAGATTATATATTTGTCGCTTTACCAATATTTATAAAAACACAAAGGGGATAATTATGGAGATTGTATGGTTAAATACGGAAGTTGACGCTATCCATTACGTCTACGATTATGCGGTTCCTAAACAAATACCACTTGATACTTTTGAAAAATTCGTTCGGAGCAGCAAAGAAGGAACCTTGCCTGAATTTTATGTAATATCTGAAAACGGGAAATATATCGGATATATTTTATTACTAGCCGACAAAAAAGAAGATATTCCGAAGCCTTTTACATTTCTTGCATGTCATAATGGCGATACTCTATCAAAAGAAAATCACAAAAAAATCTTGGAATTTATCAATAAACAGTGTCATGCAAACGGATGGAATAAACTCGCTTGGTTGGCTGAACAAGAAAGTCATCAATTGTAAAAAAGTCTTCAGTTCTTAAAGGTAGCCTGAGGAATCATGCTCATTCTAAAACCCCACCTGAAACAGACTCTTTTAATTGAAATGCCTGTTGCAGATGGGGTTCACTTTATACTATATACTGCTTTATAAAGGATTGCACATATAAGTTATATAGTGTTTTGTGACAATCGGATTATTTAGTAACACTGAAAGTCAGCTTTGCGCCATCGACAACACTATACATATCGCCGTTGGCAGCGGTTGCAATTCCTGTAAATTCAACCTCCCATTTTCCCTTAGACAGCCCGTATTTTACATCTTCCGTACCGCTTGTACTACGTGTAGAGATAGCATAATCAAATGTACCGAAGGGTGTTCCAAGTTTATTGAAATGTAGATTAGCTTCAAAGGAAGTGATTACTGTGCCGGGGATGGTAATCGTCCATTGGATATATCCTTCAGACAGATAATCGAGTGTGCATGAACCAGAATCGCCCCAGAAAGTTTGGCGAGAAATTGGAACAAGTTCGAACGTTGCAGAGCTTACAGCCGTTCCCGTATTAACTGACTTTTTTGCAGAAAGTACTGTACCGATAGGTTCAGCCGCAATAGCAGTAGGCACTAAAGCAGTGTTGATTACGACCAGCGCAGCACTCGTTCCAGCCATTTTGAGGAATTCGTTACGAGCCACATGAACTTCTGCTTAGTCATTCTTATTGCTGCAGATCGGCTCCATCCTGTAAGCACCCCAAAAGATGTACGTAAAGCCTCTTGCCTGCATATTTAAGAGAAAGCGGATATGCTCTTTTACCATTGATTTGAATGTAGCCATTTTCAGAAACCGTTATGCGAATATCTGGCATTCCGTCCATTGTTTCACCAAAAGCTATCGTGAGTTCGTTGAGTGCACCGCTATCACCAGAACCACCAGCATAATCAGTGACAAAATATGTCTGCTCAAAAGTTTTGGCAATATCTATATATGTCAGGTCATCCTTTTCAAATAGCCAAGACTGGTCAATTTGAGCACCATTAGTGTCTACTGTAAGATGGTATGCTGATACTATCCTGCATTGTTTCAATGGACGTTCTATTATCACAAAGTGAGTGACTTTTATACAAATCAGTATGACCACCAAAATCAAGGTCACAGTCGTTGTGATTATTTTTTCTTTTTTTCTCATCATAAATAGACAATACACCTCCAATTTTTTGCTCCTAATAGGAGCTTTTGCTTAGTCAACGTAGTTTGCCTTGTGTTTGTGACAACTTTTTTGAAAAAATTTCTGCTTATTGTTATGTTTGTATGCTTATACAAAAAAGCACCATGCTATTTGTCAATTTCAACAAACAGCATGGTGTCTCATATTAAAATACGTTTTCAGCAATTCTCATAATCTCATCTCAGGAGGTGTTTCCCATAATCGTGTTTGAAACGCCTCCTCGCTCCCAGCTTAAAATATAAACGGCGTCTCCGTTTTCGCTTGCACTCGTTCCCAAAGTTGCATCTGCTTCTCCGACCTTTACGGTTTCGTACACTGTATGCTCATTATCAAATAGGGACTGCTGCCCCGGCTGGATAATTGAACAACGGACAGTGTAGCTTTCCTCTGTTTCTTTTGACGAGTAAACATGTAAAAAGTTTTCTGCTCGTTCAAATTTCTGCGCATCGTCCATTTCAAAGCCGTCCGGCACATAATGATCGCTGTATCCATCCGGTAATCGTTCCAACGGTTCGCCGTCCACTTGATACGTCAGCTGCATCTCAATGGGCAGGAACTTCTGAATCATCGTATAGACCGCCTTGCGGAAGTCTGCGCTTACTGCAAGCGCGCCGAGAGTTAAAATTACCAGCGTCATGGCTGCAACAAACACTCGTTTCAGCACCGGACGGCGTTTATGCAATGCCGCTTTCAGGCGAGCATCCCATCGGGAAGTGTCCGGGTAGCGTTCTTCAAGCTGTGCCGGAGTTGGCAGCTCGTCCAGTTCTTTCTGTGCATCTGCACGGAGTGCCATCATCAAAGCTGCATCAAAAGAGATCTCTGTCCGCTCACTCACGGCTGTTCAGCTCCTTCCACAATAGTTTTCTTCCACGGAAAAGCCGCATCCGAACCACTTCATCCGTCAGTCCAAGCGATTCGGCAATCTCCCGGTTGGTATAGCCCATTGCCAAAAGACGCAGAGGATCACGGTACATCGGTTTCATCTGCCCAATCAGTTCTGTCAGGTGTTGGATGTTATCGGTGCTGACTACTGCATCATCCGGCACCGGGGCGTCATCTGGTGCGTCCGGGACTTCCTCCAGCGGTTCTTCTCGCTGCTTGCGAAGCATATCGTATGCACGGCTTCTACTACAACTAACGAGATAAGCAGCGAGTTCGTGACAGTTTTCTCGATGAATTTTAGAAAAATTTTTGGCAACGTACAAAAACACCTCTTGCAGTACATCTTCTGCCAGATACGAATCGCCCATAATTTTGTAAGCGGTATGGTAGACCAGCCGTTTGTAGGTATTATATACATCTATAAATTGTTCTTCTTTGCTTTGATCGTCAAGAACAGCTAAGTACAGGGAAAGCAACACAATCACCTCCAACTGATTCGCATGGATTGGATGTAGTGTACCATGAACCAGCGAAAATGTCGAATGTTTTCCGTTCTGAACGAAGAACAGCCAGCATCATGACCTCACTTACCGTTGAGGCCGTTGCTGGCTGTTCGTTTGGCTTGAGATGTCTCCATCAAAATTGCAGAGCGCAACTGTCTTGAAACTCTACCTTATATAAATAGAAGCGTTTTGAAAAAATGCGCAGCCTGCATCGGAACGGTGCAGAATGAAGGGGATTGGGCACAGCCCAACAAGCATTTTGCAACGCAAAAATGGCGTTTGTATAGACAAAAGCCCTGCTTGCTACAACAATGCGTCCTTTTTGTCCGCAGTTTGAAATTTTTAGATTGGAGAAAAACGCCATGCTAACCTTGGAATGGATCGGTAAAAATAAAGTCGTGAACCATCATCAGGAAGTTCCCTTCCGGGTGCTGGAGCGGCAATACAGTTTTGGTGAGCAGAGGCAGCACACCGAGAACAACGACAGTGAGAACATGATCATCCACGGCGATAATCTTGAAGCACTGAAAGCCCTGTTGCCGCAGTATGAGGGCAAGGTGAAGTGCATCTATATCGTTATCTTAACCCCCATTCTAATGAGTATCCTAAGTTCAGAGAATGCAGTAAGATTAAACTTTATAATTCATATTATGTTTCTTGCATTATTCGAGATGAGGAACTATAATGTACTTTGTGGAGGTGCGAAATGGACTATATGACATTGAAAGAGGCCGCCGAGAAGTGGGGCGTGACACCTCGTAGGGTAAATTATTATTGTGCTGGTGGGCGTATCCCCGGCGCTGTGAAAATGGCCGGTGTTTGGCTGATCCCTAAAACTGCGGAAAAGCCGATTGATGGCCGGACAAAACAAGGAAAGGAGCAAAAGCATGAGTAATATATTACTTCTTGAAGATGATTTGAGCCTGATTAACGGGCTTTCTTTTGCGTTCAAAAAACAAGGATTTGAATTAGTTGTTGCCAGAACCCTCAAAGAAGCAGATAGTTTGTGGGTGGATGGAAAATATGATTTGCTGGTGCTTGATGTATCCCTGCCGGATGGCACCGGATTTGAATTTTGCAAAAAGGTGCGGCAAGTTTCCAAAGTCCCCATCATTTTTTTGACGGCGGCAGATGAAGAAATGGACATTATCATGGGTTTGGACATTGGTGGAGATGATTATATTACAAAACCGTTTAAGCTGGGAGTGTTAGTATCCAGAGTAAATGCACTGCTTCGTCGGGCAAAAGATTTCAGCTCCGCAGATACACAACTGGAATCCAACGGAATGAAAGTGCTTTTACTGCAAGGGCAGGCGTTTAAGAATGGAAAGCTATTGGATTTGACTGCCGCAGAATATAAGTTGCTGTGTCTATTTATGAAAAACCCGAACATGGTACTTACCAAAGAACAGATTTTAGATAAGCTATGGGACTGCGACGGAAACTATATCGACAGCAGTACCCTTACGGTCTATATGCGGCGGCTGCGTATAAAGATTGAGGATAATCCGAGTGAACCGCAAATGCTCCTGACAGTTCGGGGAATGGGATACAAATGGAATGTGATTGGGTGAGGTGGTCTATGAAAATATTTGCAAACAAGGAAATCAAAAAATTGTTTCTTGCAGTATCCGTTATTTGGGTAGCCTTCCTTCTGTTGACACAAGGGTTTTTATGGTTGTGCTATCAGCGGTTTTCTTTGTTCCTATTGCTTGTTTTCGTATTGTCAGGAGGAGCGATATTGGCGGTGGGTTGTTCTTATTTCAAAAAGCAAAATCAAGTCATGGAACAGGCGGTATCACAGATCAATGCGTATCTTGACGGCGATCACAATGCCCGTATTGAATGTGATGATGAGGGCGAACTATATCGGTTGTTTCATACCGTCAATTCTCTGGCGGCTGTCTTAAATGCTCACGCAGATAACGAACTCCGGGAAAAGGAATTTTTGAAAAATACAATCTCTGATATTTCCCATCAACTGAAAACACCGCTGGCTGCTTTGAATATTTATAATGGTCTGCTTCAAGACGGGGATATGGAATTAAGTGCTGTAAAAGAATTTGCTGATTTATCCGAGCAGGAACTTGACCGCATTGAAACACTGGTACAAAACTTGCTCAAGATTACAAAACTGGATGCCGGTGCCATCGTGCTGGAAAAGGCCACAGAGAATGTGGCGGATATGATGCGGGATATTGAACTGCATTTTGCATATAGAGCCAGACAGGAAAAGAAAGAAATCATTCTGTCTGGCTCGGATCATCTTTCTCTTTTTTGTGATCGTGATTGGTTGAATGAGGCAATCGACAATATTGTGAAAAATGCGTTTGACCATACAGAAAGTGGTGCAACAATTCGTGTTGCGTGGAAAGAGTTGCCGTCTGGTGTCCAAATTGTGATAACGGATAATGGATGCGGCATCCACCCAGAGGATATACATCACATCTTCAAGCGGTTTTATCGCAGTCGTTTTTCTAAGGACAAGCAAGGGATTGGACTGGGATTACCTTTGGCAAAGGCAATCGTTGAAGCACATAACGGCACCATTGAGGTTGACAGCGAATTAGGTATCGGGACAACTTTCACAATGAATTTTCTGATTCCTACAAAATTGTAGGCTGGCTGTAGGCTTACAGTAAGATTCAGGTGCTATTCTCTCACACATAGGCAGGACAAACAAAGACAGCCTGCCTATATCGCAAAATCATTCAGAAAGAGGTGTTTACACTATGAACTTATTAGAAGTCAAAAATATCAGTAAGACCTATGGCAACGGAGAAACCGCTGTCAAGGCATTAAAGGATGTCAGCTTTTCTGTTCCAAAGGGCGAGTATGTGGCAATCGTCGGGGAATCCGGTTCTGGTAAAAGTACACTGCTGAATATGATCGGTGCTTTGGACACGCCAACATCTGGCAAGGTTCTGATTGACGGCAAGGACATTTTTGCCATGAACGATCGAAAGCTGACCGTTTTCCGCCGGAGGAATATCGGCTTTATCTTTCAGGCGTTTAACCTTATCCCGGAGTTGACGGTGGAACAAAATATGATTTTTCCGCTGTTGCTGGATTATCAAAAGCCGGACAAGAGATATTTGGAGGAACTGCTGACGGTTTTGAATTTGAAAGATCGTCGTAATCATTTACCCAGTCAGCTTTCCGGCGGTCAACAGCAGAGAGTGGCGATTGGCCGCGCATTGATTACCCGTCCTTCTCTGATTCTGGCAGACGAGCCAACAGGAAATTTGGACTCACAAAACAGCAGTGAGGTCATAGCATTGCTCAAAGAAACATCGAAAAAATACGAGCAGACCATCATTATGATTACCCACAACCGCAGTATTGCGCAAACGGCAGACCGGGTATTACAGGTATCGGATGGCACTTTGACTGATTTTGGGAGGTGCCGTGAATGAAAAGCTATCTTAGTCTTATTCCCATCTCCGCTAAAGTTCATCGCCGACAAAATCGTATGACGCTGCTTTGCATTGTATTTGCTGTGTTTATGGTAACAGCAGTATTCAGTATGGCAGAAATGGGTTTTCGGATGGAACAGGCCCGATTGGTTGGTAAGCATGGAAGTTTCTCTATTGGAGACTTGCTCGGCAGTTCCATGGGGCAAACCCTTCTTTCTGTTGCGGTTGTTCTGTTCCTGCTGATTTTGATTGCAGGCGTTTTGATGATTTCCAGCAGTATGAACAGTAGCGTTGCCCAGAGAACCAAATTTTTTGGAATGATGCGTTGCATTGGTATGAGTAAGCAGCAGATTATTCGGTTTGTTCGTCTGGAGGCATTGAACTGGTGCAAAACGGCTGTACCCATCGGTCTTATTTTAGGGGTTGTTACAACATGGGGGCTGTGTGCGGTACTGCGCTTTGTAGTCAGAGAAGAATTTTCTGATATTCCCCTCTTTGGTATCAGTATTTTTGGCATTGCCTGCGGTATCTTTGTTGGACTGATTACTGTACTGATCGCCGCAAATGCTCCGGCGAAACATGCCGCGAAGGTATCTCCTATCACAGCGGTGTCTGGAAATGCAGACCACGGAAAAACAATGCGTCATTCCCAGTATACAGGATTCGGAAAGATTGAAGCCCTTCTCGGTATCGGCCATGCGGTCTCCGGGAAGAAAAATTTATTCCTGATGACAGGTTCTTTTGCACTTAGCATCATCCTGTTTTTGAGCTTTTCTATTATGGTCGATTTTGTGGATTACCTGATTCCTCAGTCGGCTGCCACATCAGATATAGATATTGCAAGTGCTGACGGTAATACGATTCCTTGGGAACTGCTTACAACCATCCGCGAAATGGATGGAGTGAAGGAAGTTTACGGGCGTCGTAGTGTATTTGATGTTTCTGCCAAACTAAACGACGACACCAACTTTTCTGGCACAGTCGATTTGATTTCTTATGACGATTTTGATTTACAATGTCTGAAAAAAGACAGTGCTTTGAAAAGGGGGAGTGATCTGTCCAAAGTTTTTAGGGACAGCAATTTTGTTTTGGCAACATCCGATCAGGACAGCACATGGAAAATCGGTGACACTGTTCAGATTGGGGATGAAACCCTTACCATAGCCGGACTGTTAAAAAACGACCCATTTAGTGAGAATGGATTGACAAATGGAAAGCTCACATTGATTACCTCTGATGAAACATTTGTCCGTTTGACAGGAGAGGAAGGTTATTCTCTTGTGCTGATACAAACAACGGGAGATGTTACGGACGAAAATGTTCAGGCAATCCAGAATTCCGTAGATCAAACATATAGCTTTCAAGATAAACGCGACGAGCGCACTACGGGAACTTATATGGCTTTTGTTTTCTGTGTTTATGCGTTTTTGGCAATTATTGCACTGGTAACGGTAATGAACATTGTCAATAGCATTTCCATGAGTGTGTCTGCCAGAATGAAGCAATATGGAGCTATGCGGGCAGTAGGAATGGATGAACGGCAAATGACGAAAATGATTGCCTGTGAAGCATTCACCTATGCTGTTTTGGGGTGCGTTGTTGGTTGTGCTATTGGCTTGCCGCTTAGCAAATCGCTGTATGATTTCCTTATTGCAGGGCATTTTCCATCTGCTGTGTGGCAGTTCCCAATTATCTCTTTGGGCGTTATTCTTCTGTTTGTCTCGATTGCGGCAATCGCAGCTGTATATGCTCCGGCAAAACGAATTCGCAATATGTCGATTACTGCAACCATCAATGAATTATAGTTTCATATGTTAATCTGCCGGACGACGGCAAAAGAAAAAAAGCCGTCGTACAGCAGACACATTTCCACGCGCCTATGAAACGGCGGCTTTGATTTTCAGAGCCGCCGTTTCTTTGCGTCTACACAAACCAATGACGACTTGCAGGGACACGGTAGCCGATTGGAGGTTAATTTACCGTGTCCCGTTTGCTTTTTCAAAGCTCACATGATCTACATCAGTTAAAAAAAGCATTGCTCCTCCTCCGGGCAAGTATAATATTGTATCGGCATTATCGTTCTATGTAATTCGGTATAATAATGGCTGTTCTTGGCGCGCCAGTTTTCCCCCACGGAAATCTGGCGTTTTTTGTTGCCATTTTTTCGGAGATGACCCGGTTGTCTGCCGGTGTCGGTCTCCACCTCCATTCGATTCACCCGTCAATCACCCGTGAATCGAAATGGAGGTACATAATGAAGAAAATTAACCTTCGGGAACTTTATCCTGATGTTTATACAACAGACTTTTTTGTAGATGTGACAGAGGAAGTAATGGAGACTATTCGAGCAGCTGAACGTGCGGAGGCTGCGTATGAGCGAAAGATGTATCGTTATAAAGCACAGTATTCTCTGGATTGCGAGAATGGCATTGAAAATGCGGTGTTGTTGAAGCCGCAGACACCGGAGATGGTTCTGGAGGAAAAACAGTTTCAGGAGCAGGTCTATGCCGCTGTGATGAAGCTGCCGGAGAAACAGGCAAAGAGGATTTATGCCAGATACTATCTGGGAATGACGGTAAATAAAATTGCCGAAGTAGAAGGTGTAGACCCAAGCCGTGTCCGAGACAGTATCCGCCGTGGATTAAAGCAGCTTGTAAAATATTTTTGATAAAATTTCATTTGATACGCCTGTTTTTTGCCTTTTTTGTCAGTGTTAATAAGAAGGACAAGTTTTCCTCCTTCATCAGTACATTGACAATCGAATAGACAGCACAACAGGTACATAACCCATGTACGAGCGAATATGAAACGCCGCGAAGATGGAGCAGTCAGGGAGGTGATGAAAGAACTGCTTTGGAGCGATCTACGATTTCATAAAACGGATTGTGGCAGATTCGGCGCGATGACTGCATGGGGGCTTAAAGATACTTCCTCACGGCCCGCCAAAGACTTGGGGGGAACCCTGCGGCACACGATACGAACGATGCTGCGGAGTTATGACAGCCGCGCCAGCGGAGACCTGTTGTGTTCCCATCGTCAGGGGGCGTGGCAAATATGACGAAAGCTGAGTTATATAAATAGGAAGCGTTTGTAGCTTCCTGTTCAAAATCAGATACCATGCGCTGGCAGTTTCGGCTGCCAGCGTATTCATGTGGTTTTGAATAAACACGATGACAAACTTGACAGATTGGAGGAAATATGCTTTATGGAAAAACTTATTACACGAAAAGAAGCAGCAGAAATTTTAGGTATCAGCATTGCAACGCTGGACGCGGCCCGTAACAATGGTCTTATTTCTTATGTGCAATATGTGCAGAATGGCTGTGTGTACTTTACCTCAGCGGGCCTTCAGGAGTATATCGCAAAATGCACCCACAGAGCAAAGCCAGCAGAAAAGAACGCAACTTATCGTAAACCTCGCAGAGCTGGAGTGTGAGCCGGTCCGTATCCTTGTCGAAATCATAATGGTCTGATAAAACATAGATACAGCGCTGGAGTATATTCTTAGGAGGTGGCGGAATTGGCAAAAAGAAAAAGAGCAATTCCACAATACGGTACAGTTACGCTTAACGGCATAGATTATTATAGAACGCGGGTTCAGAACGCAGATGGAAAACTGGTGGCCCTTTATGCGAGAACACCGGAAGAATTATATGATAAAGAGTTGGGAGCATTAGAGCAGATCGACAACGATACATTCTGTCGGAAATCCCCGACGGTTGCAGACTACTGTGAAAAATGGCTTTTGATGCAGTCGGTTCATGTGAGGGCAACCACGCTGATAGATTATACCTCAAAGGTCAGACGGCACATTATAAAAGAACTGGGACAGATGCGGATGGCAGATGTGACACTGGATGACATTCAGCTTGCACTTGTTCCTGTTTCCGAGAAGTCCGCTTCGGTATATAAGTCAGTGGTTATCCTGTATAAATCCATTTTCCGTGCAGCAAAGGAAAGTAAGATTATTGATAACAACCCAACGATTTACCTTACGGCCAAAGGTGGAGGCGTTCCGCAGAAGGACAAAGCTGCATTGACGGATGAACAGGCCGCCAGACTGCTGGATGCCATTCAGGGACTTCCGCCGTATGTATTTGTCATGTTAGGGCTGTATGCAGGATTGCGGCGAGAAGAAATTCTTGCCCTAAAATGGGATTCTGTATATCTGGATGTGGATTGCCCTTATTTAACGGTACGCAGGGCATGGCACACGGAAAATAACAGACCGGTGATTCTGGATGAGCTGAAAACGAAAGCCGCGCATCGAAATATTCCGTTGCCGGTTTGCCTGGCGGACTGTCTGAAAGAGACAAAAGCTAATTCACAGTCAGAATATGTAGTGCCGAACCGGGAAGGCGATCCGCTGTCCTACACACAGTTCAAGCGGCTTTGGCAGTACATTGTGACCCGAACAGTCAAGGAGCGTTTCTATTATCGCTACGAGGATGGAAAGCGTGTAAAGCACACGGTTACGCCGGTCCTCGGTGAAAAGGCAGCACATAACGGAAAAGTGATTTACAGCTTAGATTTTGAAGTGACACCGCATCAGCTGCGTCATACATACATTACGAATCTGATTCATTCGTCCGTGGACCCGAAAACGGTTCAATACCTGGCGGGGCATGAGAGTAGTAAAATTACGATGGATATTTACGCAAAGGTCAAATACAACAGACCGGATGAGCTGGTAAGAACAATGGGTGGTGCATTTGCCCAGTGGGATGCAGCACAGGCATAACAATTATAAAGAGCAGGAAACAAAGCTGGAGCGAGGCAAGGATGTCTCGCTCTTTGTTTTACATAATCCGTATCTTTGATTAAGTGGGTGCTTTCTGATAAAAAGAAGGTGTGAATTTAAGAACACTCATTATCAGGAAAGGAAGATTTGTATGGCTAAGAAAAAACAAAGCGTTCCAGAGTACGGAACGGTTACAAGAAAAGGAACACTGTATTACAGAACCAGAATTACAGATGCCGATGGAAAGCAGGTCAGCTTATATGCGACCACCTGTGAAGAATTATATGAAAAGCAGTTGGAGGCCCGGAGACAGGTGGATGAGATCATCTTTCACCGAAAGCATCCAACGGTTGCCGAGTATTGTGAGAAATGGCTGCTGATGCAGTCAGCAAAGGTGTCTACGGCTACTATAAAAGGATACAGACAGAATATGAAGAATTATGTCATTAGCTCTCTGGGAGATATGTATATGGAGGAAGTGACTGCGGATGATATTCGTCTGACGCTTGTTCCGCTGTCTCAAAAATCGAAAGGACTGTATGATACGGTAAATATGCTGATTAAGTGTGTGTTTTATTCGGCAGAGCGCAGTCAGCTGATAACCGATAATCCGTGTGTAGGAATTTCAGCAAAGGGCGGAAAAGCATCGAAAAAGAAAGATGCCTTAACAGATCAACAGGTTGCGGTTCTGTTGGATACGGTGAAAGAGCTTCCGCCATATCTTTTTATTATGATTGGTTTGTATTCCGGCTTGCGTCGGGAAGAAATTCTTGCATTGCAATGGGATTGTGTATTCCTGGATGAATCCACACCATACATTTCCGTGAGACGTGCATGGCGCGCGGAGCATAACAGGCCGGTGATTTCTACCGTTCTAAAGACAAAAGCAGCTAAAAGGGACATTCCCATTCCGAAGTGCCTGGTGGACTGCCTGCGGGAAGCAAAAGCCAATTCCATATCGGAGTATGTGATTGCGGACAGTGAGGGACAGCCGCTTTCCTATTCTCAGTTTACGAGAGTTTGGCAGTATGTAGTTGTTCGTTCTGCGAAAGAGAGAACTTACTATAAATATGTGAATGGACAGAGCATCAAATATACCGTCAAGCCGACATTAGGAACAACGCAGAGGAACAATCCCAAGATTCGCTATACCCTGAATTTCGATGTAACACCGCACTTGTTGCGGCATACCTACATCACGAATCTGCTCTATGCGGGCGTTGACCCTAAGACAGTTCAGTACCTGGCAGGGCATGAGAATAGTAAGACAACTATGGACATTTACGCGAGGGTCAAGTATAATAAACCAGAGGAACTTTTCGAGGTAGTGAATGATGCTTTGAACCAGGAGAATTTCGATGAAAAATCACCGATTTCTATGGTTAAGGAATAGGACAACCGACAACAGAAAATGCGAAAAAGCCCGTAATATCAAGGAAAAACGCACCATAGAGATGTTTAATACGGTCTCAAAGCAGCAAGACGTGCTCCTCAGTTTTCAAAGAGATAATCTTTCGAAAACGAAGATATCAAGAAAAGCCCATTTTACAAGGGTTACAAAAGTTGTGGAAAGTTGTCAGATGTGCTGGAATTTACATCGAATGCAACACATATGCAGCAGGTATGCAACAAAGATATTGATATGTATAGGACATTTTTCAGTAGAGATACTGGGGAATGTCCTTTTCTTTGTTTAAATCTTATTAATCGCATCTACAAGCTCCTTTATATCAAAGTGGGTATACACTTTCTCTGTGAGTGTCATTGCACCTGAGTGCCCCGCAATCTTTTTGATAATCGTCTGGTTAATACCAGCTTCTGCTAACATTGAGATGCATGTATGTCTGCAGCAGTGAGGTGTACGATTAATACCTAGCTGTTCCATCAATGGCTTGAAATAGCTATCGTAGTAGTTTCGGTATTCAAAATGTTTTCCAGCTTCTGTATGAAGTAAATATTCACATTCAGGGCAGGATTCATACCAAGCTTTGTAATATGGCAGAACTTTGTCTGCTATTGGAACTTTTCTGATACCATTTTCTGTTTTACTACAGATAACATCAAAATACTGTTCATTCAGATGAACATTCTCTTTCTTCAAATCAAGCATTTCAGAGATACGGACTCCGCTATATAGGAGCATCAATACTATCTGATAATATTTGTCTTCCTTTTGTTCCCAGATAATATCAATTTCATTTTTCTCAAACTTGTTTCTATCGTATTTGTTAGGGTTACGATCCTTGTATTGAACAATATCAACGAAGCTTGAATAATCTTTGTTGCAAATATCATTTTTCAAAGCATAATCAAATAGCTGGTTAAACAGGACTTTGATTTTCTTGAGAGTAGGAAAATTCTTACCGCAGGTATCAATAACAGTCTGTAAATCAACTAATTTAATATCCTTGAAAATTTTGTTGTAAAGGGGTTCACAGGATTTATAGGATGCTGTGTATCCTTTTACATTAGATTCAGATATAGTAGGAAACTTACGCTTTGACCATTCTTCATAGACATCTGAAAATGTCATCTTAGCAGCCTTGGTATCAAATGGATTATTATTGTAATCAGCAAGCATTTGCAAGCCATCAGCTCTGGTAGCTGCATATCCAATTGTAATCATATCCTGAACCTGTTTGTCTTTCGCCTCATCGTAGTGCCAGCCTACAGTTTTTCTCACTTGATAAGGTTTTCTTCTTTTGCCGGAAAGTTTTACAACGCTTCCGTATCCGTTGGGTAACTTCATAAGCACCATCCTTTCGCTATTTACTAGAAAGCTGATAGCAAACGGATAAAATGATTGTTATTCGTGGGTTACCTTTGTCACACTTGGGCGGATAGTTTTCCATATTTCGTAATTATCCTGTGTCTGGCTGCCATTATCAAGTAATTCTTTCATAGCCTGCCAGTCTTTAAGAAACTGAACAAGATTCTTATTGGAAAAGAATATACCGGGCTCTCTGTCTAAATCCTTGATAGAAATGTCAAATGTTTCATCAATAGCAAATAGTAATGGTAGTACATCACCATCAGCCTCGATATCAAATTCCATCAATGAATTAACATTGACACCAAGTGCATCTGCAATTTTTCTAAGCTGTTCAGGCTTAGGAACATTCTTTCCAAGCTCATACTTACGGATTGCAACTTCATGTATTCCACAAGCTTCGCCTAGTTCTTTCTGGGTTAAACCACGAAAGGTTCGTATTAATTTAATCTTTTTACCGGTATTCATTGTCTCAACCTCCTGTGATTGTAAATGTAACACACTAATATTTAATAGTCAACATTAAATTTTAAACTATTGACAGAGCAAATAAAGGTCTGTATAATACAAAACATAACAGAGCAAGAAATGCTCTATATAAAAAGAGGAGGTGGTAGAGATGCCAGAAGTTATCTATCAGGGTGATTTACCAGCTTTTACAGGGAGAAATGTACCAATAAAAGAGATTGCAAGTGCAATAGGGAAGGACGCACAGTATGTAAGGCTGGGAATACAACAAGGATTACTCAAATTTGGAACGGCAATAAAGGTAGGGAGCTCAAATGAGTTCAGCTATTATTGTCCGGATAAAAAAGTTTGGGAAGAAACAGGATATTTTAACAAAGAAGCAGTATAGCAAGGAGGATGAATATGGTTGAAAAACAGAATGTTGAACTGAAACTTATTCATATGGAGGATGTGGTTTCAAAGGAGGTGGAATGGCTATGGTATCCATATATACCATACGGAAAGATAACAATTATTGAAGGAGATCCGGGAGAAGGAAAGACAACTTTGGTTCTCAAGTTAGCGGCAGCTCTTAGCAGGGGCTTGCCGCTCCCCTGTGACGATGATAAGGAATATGAACCTATTCATATCATATATCAGACAGCAGAAGATGGAATTGAAGATACAATTAAGCCCAGATTAGAAAAGGCAGGAGCAGATTGTTCCATGATTCGGGTTATTGATGAGACAGATAAGGAATTATCAATGACAGATGATAGGCTGGAGCAGGCAATAATTGAGACTAAGGCGAGGTTAATCATTCTTGATCCGATTCAGGCATATATCGGAGCTACAGTTGATATGCATAGAGCAAATGAAATAAGACCGGTGTTAAAGCATCTTGGAATAATAGCAGAAAAGCATAATTGTGCAATTATTCTTATTGGTCATATGAATAAGGCATCTGGAAGTAAATCAACATACAGAGGACTTGGTTCTATTGATATACAGGCAACTGCCAGAAGTGTTCTGCTGGTTGCGAGGCTTCGTGATAAACCTAATATAAGAATAATGGCACATGATAAATCTTCATTAGCTCCGGCAGGGGATGCGATAGGATTTGAAATGACTGAGGATAATGGAATGGTATGCATAGGACCATATGACATCACCATAGATGAGCTGTTATCCGGCAATGAAGGAAGAGGAAAAAAGAAGCTCGACATTGCGGAGAATTTTATCAAAGAATACTTTGGTTCAAACAAGGTAATTCCATCTAATGAAATAATGATGGAAGCTGCAAAGAGGAGCATTAAGAGAAATACTCTTTTATCGGCAAAGAAAAAGCTGGGTATAACATCAGATAAAGAAAAAGCAGAAGATGGAACAATTTACTGGACTTGGGTAATGCCGGAATAAAGAGTTTAACAATCTGGATGTTTAAAAAAGCAGATTCTAAATTCTAGGAAAGAGTTTAGAGTCTGTAATCATAAAAAGTACAGATTATTAAACTCTTGGTAATGGTAAAGATAATATAAAAAACCCTCGGAGAGCCCACTGCAATTTTGGCTTGCCAAAACTGCTAGGGGGTTATCATCTGTGGCAGAGCCAAGATGATAACTGCACTGCTCCGATAGATTTAACAGATAAAAAGGTAGTACAGATAAGGAGATGCGAATGGGAAATATTTCATATACAGCTCATGTGAGCAATAAGAAAAGTGCCATTACATCGAAATCTAAGCTTGCAGCTGTTGCAAAGCATAACCTGAGAAAATATAAATCATCAGATTATAGCAAAGACAACATTTGTATCATATATGGTACATCAAATCTGATTGATGATGTAAAAACAGTATACCATAAAGAATTCGATGAGGCATTAGAAGAATATAATAAAAAGCAGATACGACCAGACCGAAAAATAGAAGATTATTTTGAACATGTTGCAGGTAAGGAACAGGATATGGCAGTTGAAATAATCATTCAGATAGGTGACAGGGAGTTTTGGAAGCAATTTGATGATATGAAGTCATATATGAAATTGTCATATCAGATAATACTGGACGAGCTTAGAAAGAGGCTTCCACAGTTTGTAGTTGCAAATGCTGTGGTTCATCTTGATGAGGACAGTCCGCATATGCACATTGTCGGAGTTCCGGTGGCAGGTGGATATAAGAAAGGTCTTAACAAGCAGGTATCAAAAAGAAAGGTATTCACTAAAGAAGTTTTATCTCGAGTGCTACAGGATGAGCTTCGTGATGTGGCTAATAAAGAGGTCGATGACTGGTTTGGAGAACAGATAAAAGAAAAGTCAAAAGGTCGAAATCACGATTTATCCGTTGCGGAGTATAAGGTGGCTCAGGAGACAAAGCATTTGACACAATTACAAAAGCAGGTGGAAGAATCGGATAGGGCAGTTAAGACGAACAAAGCCTTTGAAAAAGAATATATGGATAAAAAAGAAAAACTGGAATCTGATATTTCATGCCTGGAAAGTATGCGGCGGATTACTAAGTCACTATCAGAAATGGATAGTAGAGAATCAAAACAGATATCAATGGAACTTGACGAAAAGAGGGCAAAACTTCAATCAGTAAATGAAGAGCTGGCAAGTGCTATTGAAAAAGCAGAAGATGCTGCAAAATTGCTTGATAGAATCAAGAATTTTGTATCGTCATTCAGATTATTTGCACCTACGATAGAAGAATATGCCAATCAGGTAGAAGCGGATAAGACAATAGAGGCAGGAAACTCATTCCGTGGAATATTGAATGAGCTGGGCAAGCTGCTTGAGGCATTCAAGGAACTGATAAAAGAAGGCTTGTGTTGGTTTCCAAGGCTGATGAGATGGAAAACTTCTAAAGGAGAAGTGGTACCGGTGTTTCTAGAGAAAAGTGATGGTTATTCATATTTGGTGTATGGATATATGAATGTGGAGACTAAGGAATATTACTCAAAAGAGAGTGTTCAATGGGAGATTACGGCAGGTAATCGTACTGGTACAGTTGAACAGATGGATGCTAATGTTGAGGCGATGGCAAGAGATTTGCAGGAAATATTGAGGATAGGAGCGGAGCAGAAGAGATTGTGGGAGGTGTATGGAGAAAGGTAGGGAAAGGCTTACATTTGGTAAAATTAAAATCGGATGAGAGCCTTTTAATAAAAAGAACTTGTGTTCGATTGTACTAGATGATATAATAACAAAAAAGGTTATAAAAATAAACTTAAATATATTATTTATTAGATTTTGATAACAAATATAAGAGTAAATTCTATATAGAGTAAGGTTGACTTTATGTATATTCTATATTGATATTTAAGTCTAAATTAGGGTGCAAATTAGAGGATGAAAATTAATAGTAAAATAAATGAGGATGTGGTATAATAAAATACTATTGAGAAATGAAATGGATAGTTATATTAGCACTATTTCATAGATTGTGTATTATCTTCAAGTTTGTGAAAAACGATAGATTAATTGAGCATAAGGAATGGGGTGTATCCAAAGTTACCTACACTAAAATAGTAAATAATAAAGATGAATAATATTTGTGGAAAATATAAAATTTAGGAGGTGCAAATATGGCTATTGAACAATATACAGAAAATTTGACGATGAAGGAAATGAACTGTTCAATTGGAAAAAACGATTTTGGATATGTATTTCCTCAGGGGGATGTTTCGAAAGTTGATAAAATAGAAAAGTTATTAAAACAGGCTGGCGGTAAGCCAAAAGAGTGTGATTTAGATGATTATTCTAAAGGAGGAAATGGCAAAGCAAAGCCAGAATTTGTTATCACATTTGATGATGATATTAATACAATTATAGTTGTTGAGTGTAAAAATTCTGTAAAAAAACATCAAAGTGAAGGGTTAAACAAACCAAATGGTTATGCTGTTGATGGTGCACTTTATTATGCTAAATTTTTAAAACAAGAATACAATGTAATTGCAGTAGCTATAAGTGGAACCTCAACTAGTAATATGAAGGTTGATACATTTTATTGGCAATATAGAATGGAAATGTATTCTAAAATGATTAAAGCTAAAGATATTATTTTAGAACCAAAGAACTACTTGGAATTAGTAAAAGGAAATAAACTACAAAAGGCATATTCTCTTGATGAAATTAGAACTACAGCAATAGATATGCATAATTATTTACGTGAAATAAAAATAACAGAAGCGCATAAGCCTATATTTATTGCTGGAATTTTAATTGCATTAAATGATTCTGATTTTTCAAAAACATATGCTGCATTGACATCTTATAAGTTAGTAATGCAAAATATACAAAATGCTATTGAAAATGTTCTTAAGGAAAGTGATATTAAAAGTAGTAGAATTAATTATATTAAACAAGTATTCAGCACTTTACAAGAAAATACAAAATTTGCAGACATTCCGCTGGGACATTTTAAATCAATAACTTGGTATATAGAGCAGCTTGAATTAAAAATTAAGCCTATGATGGACTATGCAGATAGTACAGTAGATGCATTGGGAGTGTTTTATCATGAGTTTATAAAATATTCTGGTGGAGATGGAAGTGGACTAGGGATTGTTTTGACACCTCAGCATTTAACAGAATTTATGTGTGAATTAGCAAATGTGAATAAAAATAGTAGAGTGGTTGATATATGCTGTGGCTCAGGTTCTTTTTTGGTAACTGCTATGAGTCATATGTTTAAAGATGCAAATCCAGATGAAGTAGAAAATATAAGAAAAAACGGATTATATGGTGTTGAATTTGATGATGGATTATATACACTGGCTATTGCTAATATGATTATAAGAAAAGATGGAAAATCTAATATTTATAAAGGGGATTGTTTTAATAGCAAAATTGTAAAAGAATTAAAAGAAAAAAATATTAATATTGGACTTATTAATCCTCCGTATTCTCAAAAAGATGTAGTTGAATTAGAGTTTGTTGAACATCTTTTAGATATATTGACGATAGGAGGGATAGGTGTTGTTGTAGTACCTATGAGCTGTGCGATAGGTACGAAATTTAAAGAAGTTAGAGAAAGATTGTTAAAAAAACATACTTTAAAAGCTGTATTTTCGATGCCTGATGAGATTTTTTATCCAACAGCAACGAATGTTTGTGTAATGGTATGGGAAGCACATAATCCACACAATGAAATGGTGGAAACTTTTTTTGGATATTGTAAAGATGATGGCTTCGAAAAAAGAAAATATGTTGGAAGGGTTGATGCAAATAATAAGTGGAATAGTATAAAAAATGAATGGTTAACATTGTATAGAAATAGAGATATAAAGGATGGATTAAGTGCAAGAAAATGTGTTTCATATAATGACGAATGGTTATGTGAGGCATATATGAAAGTGGATTTTACTAAGCTGACTAAACGTAATTTTGAGCAAACTATTCGTGATTATTTAGCTTTTGAAATTAAACATGGACTTACTTTACTTGAAGACAAGTTCAAATATAGTTATGTACCAGTAGAATTGGATATAAAAAAGTGGAAAGAATTTAAAGTGGAAGATTTATTTATAGTTGAAAGAGGAAAAATTAATAATATAACAGGTTTGGCTGAGGGAGATTGTCCAATTGTTTCGGCATATGGAGAAAATCAAGGAATTGCCTTTTTTGCAGATGAGGAACCACGATATTCTAACTGTTTGACTGCTTCAATGAATGGTAGTAAGACTGGATATGTTACATATCATGGATATGGATTTAATGCAAATGCAGATTGTGGTGTTTTAATTCCAAAGTTTAATATGGATATATATACTGGGTTGTTTATAGCAACTGTAATGAAACAATTTTCATATAAATATATATATGGCAGAAAGCTGACAAAAACTAGGCTGAATTTGGAAATAATAAAATTGCCTGTAAATAGAATAGGCAAAATCGATTTGGAATATATGAGAAGTTATATGATGTCATTGCCATATAGTGACAAAATATAGGGAGGTTATTAAATGCTAAAACATACAATGGAAGTTGATGGTAGAGAAGAGGATCTTCAGTTGGCTGAGAATGAATATGTTGAAGACGAAAAAAATGTACCAAATGAGTTTGAAAATAAACGCATGCTTTTGAAAAAAACAAAAATTGTAAAACAGACATGGTCAATTTTGGAAATATTTCAAAAAATAAAAGACAAGAAATTAATATTAGATCCAAACTATCAACGAAGAGAAATATGGAAAGATGATAAAAAAACAGCCTTTATAGAGTCTTTGTATATGGAAATTATGATTCCGCCTATTTATGTTGTAGAGATTCCGGGAGATGATTTATTATCTGAAAATAAGTATGAAGTGGTTGACGGAAAACAACGATTAACTGCTGTTTTAGATTTTATTAATGGGAAATTGGTATTGGCAGAAAAATCATTAGAATATTATAAAGATATTTTTGGTGGAAAAAATTTTTTGGAAATAAAAGAAATTGATAGTGAGCAGACAACTCAAATGTTATCATCTGTGTTGGATATATATGTAATAACTGCCAATTCACCAGAGTTTACTAAATACGATATATTTGCTAGGTTAAATAAGGGTGCTGAAAAATTAAAGGTAAATGAAATTAGAAGAGCTATATATCGTTCTGACGTCACAAATACAATAGAAGAATTTATTAATGATAGGGTTGCACAAGGAGCAGATTCAGTATTAAAACAGCAGTATGAAAAGCTTTTTACAGAAAATGATATTAAAAGGTTTGAAGATTATGGTAGATTTTATAGAAGTTTAGCATTTTATATTCAATCAGACTTATCAAATAGTATTGTGCAGTCATATAATTCTAGACCTAGAGATATGATTAATATGGTATTACAAAAAATACAAAAGGGGGAAGAAAAAATTGATCAAGAGAAAGTAAAATCTATTTTGCAAGCAACAATTGAATTGTTAGATAAATTGTATGACAACCCTAATAAAGATTATTTGGTTGATGCATGTATTCCTTTTGTAATTACAGATAAGGAAAAACTTTATAATAAATTAGATAATATAGTGTCTGATGATGAAATAAGCAAAACATTTGAAAAATCATCACCAACTACAAGTAATGTTAATAAAAGATTAGAACGTGTGATAAATATTATGCAGGAGTAGAATACTAATGCTTAAACAGAGTAAAGAAATATTGGTTTTACAGTTGAAATCGTTGGTGGTATATCAGTTTCTAGATACATTTAATAAACTTGAAAAAATGGTGAAATATGATTTTAAAAAAAGTTTGAAGTGTATTGATAAAGAAAATTTAAATAAATTGTATTTTTATTATGGAGGATTGATTAGTACATATATAGACAATGATGTTGAAGCTTTAAAATTGAATGAGATTAAGTTTAAAAGAGAAGAAGAGTTTGGATTATTAAAAATCAATCAAATAATAAAAATCAACAAATCATCAAATATCATTAAAAAATATAATGATAGCATAAAATCGGTGCAAAGAGAATCAACTGTATTTGATTTACAAAGTTGTATTATTAAACTTATTAACATGAGAAATGTAATGGCTCATGAAATATATGAATGTTCATTCAAGGACAAAGACATTATTGAATTATTATCAAAAGAAAAGATACGAGATGCTCAATTTGAATTTTTGACTAATTATGATACGGATTTGATGGATGACATGACTAAGTCAATAATTAGTAATTACTATTATATGTGTGAAATAATTTTATTATTAGAGGAAAAAGATAAGTGAATAGTAATTAAAATTTTAACCATATTCACATATTATATGTATATGTATATGTGGATGAATGTATTTTTATAGTAGTAGTTCAGGGAATGTGTGGGGAGCCAACCGTATACAATACATATGCAACACTGGTGCACACAAATCCCCTATTTAAGGGCTTTTCAGGATATACAAACGTTCTCAAAGAGATAATATTTTACAATTCAAAGCGTCTTATGGCGTTTCAGAAAAGTATATTACACCTCAGAACTTCGGTTCTGAGGTGTTTTTTTTAAAAAGCGTTGATAAAATATATAATAATAGTTAAGTATTAAGTACGATTGAAAAGATATTTTTGTATTTGTAGGCGTTGCATTTACAGAAGAAGATTGTGACATATTTACTGGATTTGTATTTCAAAAATTTGGTATGGTACCAAAGGATGGGGATACAAAAACAGAATTGGAAATAATTATAGAAATTTTAGAATAAATCCACGTTCTGTTGCAGATAATGTCTATAAGAAGACGTGCAATTTTAGTGCGGAATCTAAAATTGCAGAGTGCATCTGTATTGCGGAATGCATCTGCAGAATGGGGATTGTGCAAAAATGAACAGTACAGCAAAAAATCTGCGAAGAATATCGGGCAAAATAGCAGCATTTATAATTATTGTCATAATGGCATCCGTGACATGCGCCTGTGATATCGGGCATGGAGAACAGAGTGGCAGCGGAAGGCGCATAGTAAGAATCGGACATAATCAGGCAACTGACCATCCGATTAACATAGGGCTGGCAGAGTTTGAAAAATACGTTGAGGAGCGGCTTGGTGACAGATTTGACATAGAGATATTTCCAAATGAGCTTCTCGGCGCACAGACTGATATGGTGCAGCTTACGCAGACCGGGGCAATAGATTTCTGTGTCGCAAGTAATTCAATACTTGAGACATTTTCGGACAGGTACACACTTTTTAACCTTCCGTATCTGTTTGCTTCAACCTCAAGCTATCATGCTGCAATGGATGATGAGGATATAACGTCTGGTATATTTGCATCAACAAAAAAGGCAGGATTTGAGGCGGTGACGTGGATTGATGCAGGAACGAGAAATTTTTATACGGTCAATAAAGAGATTAACAGCCCGTCAGACCTTAAAGGGCTTAAGATACGCGTCCAGCAGTCACCTACTAATGTTGAGATGATGAAGCTGCTTGGCGGCTCTGCTACACCGATGGGCTTTGGGGATGTATACACGGCGCTTCAGGCACATGTAATTGACGGAGCAGAGAATAATGAGCTTGCGCTGACTTCTAACGGACACGGAGATGTGTGCAAATACTATTCTTACGATAGGCATCAGATGATACCCGACATTCTGATTGGCAACTGTGAATTCCTTGAATCGCTTACGGAAGAGGAGCGAGCGGTATTTGATGAGGGATTTGAGCTGTTTAACAGAATTGAGAGAGAAGAATGGAACCATGCAGTTGAGGCATCGCGTGAGCGGGCGCAGAAGGAGCAGGGAGTAACATTTCTCTATCCGGATACGGAGCTGTTCAGACAGATATGTCTGCCGATGCATGAGAATTTCCTGAAAGAGCATGAAGAACTGCGTGATATCTATAATGTGATACAAATGCTCAATGAGGAGGTGGAATAATGGCGGTACAGTCACTTATCATAATACTTGCTGTCCTTCTTGTGCTTCTGGCGCTGGGAGTGCCGATTGCATATTCAATAGGAATCTCAGCTCTTGCGGCGATTCTTGCCACAATGGATATGAATGTGGCGGTCATAACTGCCGCACAGAGAACCTTTGTCGGAATGAGCAAGTTCAGTCTGACGGCAATACCTTTCTTTATACTTGCCGGTAACCTGATGAATCAGGGCGGAATAGCCAAAAGGCTTGTTGACTTTGTAATGGCGGTACTTGGCAAGCTTCCGGGCGCACTGCTGGTAACCAATGCAGCAGCCAATTCACTGTTCGGAGCAATATCAGGCTCAGCGGCAGCGGCATGTGCGGCGGTTGGCAGTATGGTCAGGGACGGTGAGGAGAAGCTTGGCTATGATCCGGCATTATGTGCTGCAACCAATGCAGCGTCTGCACCGTCAGGACTTCTTATTCCTCCGTCCAATGCGCTGATAACATACTCGCTGGCATCGGGCGGAACATCTGTTGCAGCATTGTTCCTCGGCGGATATGTTCCGGGAATAGTGTGGGCGCTGTGTTGTATTGCCGTCGGAATAATATTTGCGGTTAAAAAAGGCTACAGGGGTGTGCCGGGAAGCTTTGACTGGAAGAATCTCGGAATATGCACCGTCAGGGCAATTCCTGCGTTGTCACTCATAGTAGTCGTAATAGGAGGAATTGTCGCGGGGATATTCACGGCAACGGAAGGTTCGGCAATAGCAGTTGTATATGCACTTATTCTCGGAATATGCTACCGTAATATAACACCGGAAAAATTCTGGAGAATTGTAATTGAAAGCACGCGCATGAGTGGACTTGTTGTATTTCTTATCGGCGTGTCCAATGTACTCGGATGGGTAATGTCATTCCAGCAGATACCTCAGGCAGTATCGGCGGCACTTCTCGGAGTGACGCAAAGTCCGGTGCTTATACTTCTGATAATGAATCTCATACTGCTTGTAGCAGGAACATTTATGGATGTAACTCCGGCAATTCTGATATTCACACCTCTTTTTTTACCGATTGTCAAGTCGTTTGGGATGAATTCCGTGCAGTTTGGGCTGATTCTTGTATATAATCTTTGTATAGGCAATATAACGCCGCCTGTTGGTAACACTCTTTTTGTCGCAATAAGGGTGGGCGGAAGTACACTTGCCAGGACACTGCCCTACATGCTGCTGTATTATGTGGCGATACTTCTAGGGCTTCTGCTTGTAACCTATATTCCGGCGCTTACAATGGCACTTCCGGCACTTGCCGGACTAATCTGAAAATAACAATCTGAAAATAATAGTGGTTATTCGGGGAGACAGTGCAAAATCCTTTTTGCACGTCTCCCTGTTTTCTGATACAATCAAGGCAGAAGATATAAAAAGGGGAGGGATAACCATGATAGCATGTCCGGATTGCGGCAGCGCACTGGAGTTTGACGTAGCGAAGCAGAAGCTCAAGTGTCCGTCATGCAGGCAGGAATATGGGGTTACATCGGTTAAGGATAACACAGAGAGTGCTGATACATTTAACGTATTCAGATGCTCACAGTGCGGCGGAGAAGTATACTCCAATGATAATACGATAGCGGGCTTCTGCAGCTATTGCGGTGCGCCGGCTGTAAGACATTCGGGAACAGATAAGATTGAAGCACCGCATTACATAATACCATTTAAGGTTGATAAGGAAGGCTGTAAGAAGATATTTGAAGAATTTGTGGATAAGAACAATTATGTTCCGAATGACTACAGGCTTGAGGACGGTATTCACGAATTCAGGGGAATCTATGTGCCGTATCACGTATATGATGCCGAATTTGACGGAGCCTATCATATGAAGGGCAGGTCAGAGACTGTAAGCGGCAGCGGTGATAAGAAAAAATGCAACGTAAAGATATGGGATATTAATGCGGTTGTGTCCGGCAGCATAAATAAAATCACGCATGACGCATCAGATGCATTTGATGATGATCAGAGTGAGCTGATTAACGATAACTGTAAAGAGTTCAGGAAATTTGCACCGGGATACCTGTGCGGCTTTTATGCAGACTCAGCGGATGTGCCGGCGGAGGAGTATACGGAATTTGTGAAGGATACGGCATATGAGCGGGCGGAGAAGAGTGTCAGCGTTAAGATGCCGGGAAGTATTAAGACCAAATCACCCAATACAAGACCGGATGTTAAGGTCACCAATACCGGCGATGTTCTTAAGCCGGTGTGGTTTATGGCATATAGAAATAATAACCGTATGGCGTATTCGGTAATAAACGGAAAAACCGGTAAGATAAGCTGTGACCTGCCTGTGGATATCAAATGGTTTTTTGGGATATCACTGGCTGTATCGGCTGTGCTGTTTATCGTATTGAATCTGCTTCAGGGCTTTATACTTACGGCAAAAAGCTCAATCGTAATGGCAGCATTTATAAATCTTACTCTTTCAGTGCTGTATAATATGAATATAAGTAAAATGTATGACCATGAGATAAAGCACAGATATAAGGCGCGTCACACCCAAGGTGCGGTAACTCTTGCTAATAGCAGGCTTGCGGGAAGTCTTACGGCAATTGCGGTATTTGCTGTACTTTCAGTACTCGGCGCAGTTGCGGTACCGATGATAACAGACAGGCTGCAGCAGGCAGATGCGGCGGCACAGGCGGTAAATGCGGCAGCGCAGGCAGGTATGACAGCAGTGGCGGCAGGAAGCGAGTACCGCGAGAGCGGTGTTTCCTTTAAGGTTGCAGTGTGTGTAATAACGGCATTTATACAGATTATTATGATTAGTGTCAGTGCTCCGAGGTATGCCGTACTTTTTAAAAATTCCACAAAATCGGTTCCTGTATCGGTGCTTTCACTGCTCGCAACAGCAGTCCTTATCGTGACGGCATTTATAAATCCTGTTGATGACATATGGTATTACATAGTGGTTCTCGGAACATATGCGGTTGATATATTTACGATATTCGGAATAATAAGGGATTATAATCTGTCCTGTACCAGACCGCTTCCGCAGTTTGAGCTTTATAAGGGAGGGCGTGAGCATGACAGGGATTAAAAAGAAAATAATATGCCTGATTATTGCATTATCTGCTGTTATCGCTGGACTTGCCATAGGAAGCGGAATGCTGACATGCGGTACATTAACAGCCGCAGCAGCGCAGGACATCGAAGGTATTACGGAAAGTGTTACAGAAGATATTACGGAAGCAGATGGTCACAGAATCATATATTATGATAAGGCGCAGATAGTTGACGCTTCAGGCAAAGCAGATGTAATAGAGGCAATGAAGGCAATATCAGCCGATTCCAATGTTATATTCTATACAACTGACAGAAATGAAGCCGGTGAGACGGCAGATGTATGTGCCAATGTGTGTGCATCATATTTTGGCAGTAAAAAGACAGCTCCGGTTGTGATGTTTACGATAGATATGTATCACCGTGAGATATATATGTACTGTACGGGACCGGTGCGCAAGATAATCCGCAGCAGGGATGCACTTGCGATTACGGACAATATATATAAGCTTGCGTCCAAGGAGCAGTATGCACAGTGTGCGGTTCAGGCATTTAATCAGGCACAGCTCCGAATTAACGGATTATCGATAAAGCGTCCGATGCAGATTGCAACCAACGCGCTTCTGGCGGTAATGCTTGGTTTTCTTACGAATTATATTTTCCTTGTTGTGTCACGGAAGGCAAACGGAGCACATAAGGATACGGTCAGATCAGCATATGGTGATAACAACAGCATGACTATTGACATTCAGAAAAAATGCGTACGCCAGTATTCATACCGTTACAGCGAGAGCAGCTCAGATTCTTCAGGCGGATTTGGCGGCAGCGGTGGTGGCGGAGACAGCGGCGGAAGCTCAGGAGGCGGACACAGCTTCTGACAGTTGTGCCTTAACGCGGCGGCGTTAAGGCTGTCAATTGAGAAAAATCAATCACATACCGAATTGACAAATACCCCACAGGGGTATATATAATAATTGATTATATGTGCAGCAGGCATTACAGACATTATCAGAAGCATACAGAGCCTGCGGAATGGAGATTATTATGGTTAAGACAACATTGAAGATTGATGGTATGATGTGTGGAATGTGTGAATCACACATGAATGATCTGATTCGCAGCAATTTTAAGGTAAAGAAGGTTAATTCATCCGCAAAAGACGGAGAGTGCGTTATCATAAGTGAGGAAGAGATTGATATTCCATGGGCCAAGAAGGAGATAAAAGGCATCGGATATGAACTTGTCTCATATACAACAGAGCCTTATGAGAAGAAGGGGCTGTTTGGCTGGGGACGTAAGTAACAGCGCAATATCATATACATATATGGAGAGTAGTATGGGGAAGAAAGATTACGGGAATATACTGACAACAGTTATATTCAGTATATTTATTCTGGCAGGCTTATGGACATGGGAGAACAGAGGCTTTTTGTTTGGGTATTTTCCGCATACGTCACATTATGAGCTGACGGAGGGGTATTATGACCATAGTGTCCGAGGAAGCGAAGAGGCTGCGGTAATCGTTAAAAAGCCTGATGGCACAGGGAATTGCAGGGGATATGTTGCTGCCGGAATAGGTGAGCGTATTGGAGATACACTGATTGTTGCTTACAGTGCAGATACAAGACCACATGTGGCACGTATAAAGCCTGTGATATCGCCGTCGTGGCTAATTGCTGCAATAGCAGTTATTATAGGTAATATAACAGCGGTTTACAAAAAATACCGCGAATAAATAACAGATAGCAGGAGAAAGAATTGGTCAGGGCTCAGGCATACAGGATTCTTGGTGTAGACAGGAATGCAGACAGAACAGAGATAAAAAAGAGATACAGACAGCTTATGCATATGGCACACCCGGATTCCAATGCCGCAAAAGCAACAGGAGGTTATCCGTATACTGCTCAGGAGATTAATGAGGCATACGAAGTCATTTGCAGATATGTGACACCGGAAGATAATTCACATAACCGTCAGGAACGTGCCGGCAGACATTCCGGTGATGGGCGCAGTAAGGCCCTGGCGTGGGATGCACCGGAGAATCCCAATGCATATGCCGCACGTAATGTATACCACAGTGTAGAGGATGTGGACGGCAACAGGCTTGGAGATATAGTTATAGCAAGTGGCAGATACATATGGAAACCTGAGGAGGATTTCAGTCTTTTTCTTAAAAGCATGCTGGAATGCAGTGCTGCGATTCTTGATGACATACAGGCAGAAGCTGATATGGAAGCGAAGCTTAAGTTTCAGGCAGAGCTGGCATATCTGCTTGCACAGCAGTTTATCGATGCCGGAGGGACGCTCCCGCTGATTGTCGGAGAACCGGCAGCACATGACGACGCGGATATATATCATATGTTGTGCATGCTTGAGAAGATACCGGCAAGGCGCGTGAGGCTCAATATAGTTCCCGGAGCGCTGCTGTATCCTGAAAAGATATCCGGTCACAGGCTGTATCTGAAAAATGAAAAAGGCCAGAGTGCAGGCTACCTGTCATTTAAAGATGACAGAATGTATTACATTATAATTCCGATGCTCGAACACAGACGCGCGCAGGTAAAGATTCAGGTAAAAAAGACAGATGCAGTGTATACAGAACTTGATTTCTGGGTTAAGATAGTGCATGGACGTGAAGGAACATTTGCAGAGAATCTAAGCCTGCAGATAGAAGACCTGCTTAACAGATACAGGAACAGATATAAGAAAGGATATTAGCGATGAATTGGGGAATACTTGCAACAGGAACAATTGCACGGAAGTTTGCCGATACCGTGAATCGTATGGGAGGAGAGGAGAAGCTCGTGGCAGTTGCCTCAAGAAGTGAAGAGAAAGCGGCGGCATTTGCCAATGAGTTCGGAATACCGGGATATTATGGTTCGTACGAAGCCATGCTTAAGGATGCGGGAGTTGATGCAGTGTATATTGCAACACCCAACAGTATGCATTATGAGAACTGTGTGATGTGTCTTGATGCAGGAAAGCATGTGTTATGTGAGAAGCCATTTACGATAGAGGCATCGCAGGCTGAGAAGCTGTATGATTACGCTGCACAGAAGGGACTGTTTATAATGGAAGCCTTCTGGATAAGATTTCTGCCGCTCTACCGGGAATTAACCGGTTTAATCGAAAATGGTGTAATAGGTGATGTGCGTCATGCAAGATGTGAGTATGGCTTTATTGCGACAGGAGCAAGACGTGAGCGTAAGTTCAAGGCAGAGCTTGGCGGAGGCGCACTTTTGGATATAGGCATATATAATCTCGGATTTCTTCATATGATTATGAATGCGGCACCGGAGAGCTTTGATACCTGTGTTCATATGAATGAGTATGGCACAGATGATTACAGTGTATTGCAGCTGGTATATCCGGGAGGACGAACAGCACAATGTATACAGACAATCGGAATGAAGATTGACAGGCATGCTGCAATATTCGGGACAAAGGGAAGCATATATATAGATGACTTCCAGCATGCAGTATCAATGACTGTAAAGCCGGATAATGATGAAGAATACACGGTTGAGAGCCCTGTGGATATTAATGGATTTGAGTATGAGATACGCGAAGTGTCATCATGTGTGAAGCATCATATGCAGTCAAGCAGGATATATACGCCAAAGAACAGCATTACGGTGTTAAAGCTGATGAATGACATAATGACAGAATGGCAGAAGGATGACGTTCACATAGAGATAAGTAAGTGATATAAGGAGACCACCGAATGAATTACAAAGGTTATGAATTACCCCTTGACAGCGAGCATGTGCTTCTTGATGCGTCACTAACAGATACAGAGGTGCAGGCAGGCAGCTACATTTACAATAATATACAAAGCATGCTCAGACCCACGCCCACAGAGGATGCAATTAACTCAAAAAAGATGGCGGATAAGAAGCTGACAGTGTACATAATGCCCGGCGTATACTGGATTGATGACCCTGAGGCAGACGACACTATGCAGCCGTGGGGCGGCTATGACGTACCTTACGGAATAGCGGTTACAGCGCACAGCCTTGAATTTGCCGGGCTTACAGACGATGCAGAAGATGTTGTGATTGCAGGCAACAGAGGACAGTCGCACGGAGCCAACGGCAACTACACAATGTTTCATTTTGAGTGTGAATCATTGACTATAAAGAATCTGACGATAGGTAATTATTGCAGTACAGACCTCGAATATAAGCGTGATGCGTCCAGGAATCACAGAAGGCGCACAGATGCGATAACACAGGCACAGCTTGCAATAATGCAGGGTGACAGAATGTTCGCCGATAACTGCCGCTTTATCGGCAGGCTTAACTTAAGACCTGTTGAGGGTGCTGACAGAGCCTTGTACCATAACTGCCATTTTGAATCAACTAATGATGCAATAACAAGCAATGCTGTTTTTGTCGGCTGTGATTTTGACTTTTACGGAAGCAGACCGCTTTTTTCAGCGACCCGGACAGGTGCCGTTTTCCTTGACTGCGATTTTAACTGCCTTGAGGCAGACCCGCGGGTTGAAGGAATGCAGTATTTTACAAAGGATGGCGGACAGGTGGCGGCTGTTGGGTGCAGATATCACAGCAATTTTGACGTTCCGTTCGGAATCGGCTGGACAAGATACCCTGACCCGCAGCTCAGATGTTACCAGTGCGATAATACGCATAACAAAGAGAGTGTTGTGATTGGCGGACTACGGTCAAAGACAACCGTTGATATGTCAGGACTGCCGCTTCTTAAGGCATACAGGCTTGATGATTACGGATGCTATAATACCTACAACCTGCTAAGAGGCAGTGATGGCTGGGATCCGTTGAATGTTGGCGTACAGTCCGGCGCATGTTCGGCTGATAATATTCCGGTGCAGCTTATACTGTCGTCAGATGCGGAGTGTATACAGGCAGATGCTGACAGCGTGCAGAACAGTGGCCTGTCCGCAGGAACAGTTTCCGGGGCGGCTGCATCATCCAAGGCGGTTGTATCATCCAGGGCACTGTGCTTCTGGGGCGGCATCGGTGATGCCGGCAATATAACATTCTATGTTGATGATATTTATAAGGACTTTGTCAATGTAAATGACAATAATGACGGAAGCTGCACTGTTACCGGAAGACCGGAAGCGTTTTGCAATATCGATAAAGAATACGTGGATGTTGTAATAGAGGCTGTGACGGCAATCGGACTGCACGGAGCATATAAGCTCAGAATAGCTGCTCCTGTAACGGAAGCACCGCAATTTACTAAATACCCGGAGTTGTCAATCTGCAATGGTAATGCAGAGCTTAGCTATGAGCTTGAACTTAACGGTCATACGGACAGGTCGGTTGTCTCATGGTACCGCTGTGACGGCAGCAGGGGTGAGGGTGCAAGATTGACTGCAATTACAAGAAACATCCCTAAGCTGTCATATAAGATAACGGCAGCGGATGTCGGCAGTTATATAGGAGCCTCTGTCATTCCGAGATGCACATCAAGCTGTGACGGTGCAAAAGTTGTTGCGGTTACAGATAGAAGAATTGCAGATACGGATACTGATGGCTATGACATTTGCACAGATTTTTCAGATATTCCTCTCAATATGGGGAAAAATATAGCCGAAGGCATGTGGTCTGTGGATTATTACCGTCCGACAGATACCTGCAGCTTCGGAAGCTGGCACGGTGAAGAGTGTACAGAGCCGTGGCATTATGGCATAACAGGTGACGGCTGCACGCATCCCGGATTGTATCAGGGAACGCAGGGCGCAAGAATTATGTATACACCGACCTACAGACAGAATGACCGGGTTAAGATATATAGAGGCATGAGCCTGCACCTTACGGCAGAGCCTGCCAAGACGTCATGTCAGGGCTTTGGAAGCGCATATCAGTATATGGATGTATGCATTAAGTTTGATACGGAGAATCTTACCGGATACGGCTTAAGAATTTACAGGAGTCCAAAGGCATCCAACGCGTGTGTATTTGTACTTGTGCAATATGAAGAGGGAACAACGACATTTATATCTGACAAAGTAATATCCGGCTGCTTTGTGTCAGAGTGTATCATAGATGTGAAATACATGGATGGAAGTCTTACGGCTGATGTCAGGACTACGGCAGAGCAGCATGCATTACAGGAAGTCCATCTTAAGGCAGATGTTCCTGATAATCTGCATGGTGGAATTGCAGTCCAGCACACCGGAACCACGGGAACCGGCGGCTGGCAGAACACCACAACCCTTACAGGCTTAAAAGTTTCTTATAAGTAAGATCTATCATAAATGCTCCGAGCGGTGCTGTTATTAATATTGCAAGCACCGCTACAGTGAGCACTATGCTTCCGCATGAAAGTCCCATTGCAAGAGGAACACTTCCGATTGCAGCCTGGACAGTGGCTTTTGGAGTATATGCAAGCATACAGAATAATCTTTCTTTCATATTAAGATTCGTACCGGTCAGGCAGACAAATACGCCTGCAATCCTGAATGTCAGCACACTGAATATAAGAATGACTGCACCGGCTCCGGCAGACAGCGCATATCCGATATCGACAGAAGCGCCTACGAGCACGAACAGGACAACCTCGGCCCCAACCCACAGTCTGTTAAACTTTCCCGACAGGCGTACTGCAGTTTCATTGCGGTATCTTGAAAGCGCAATTCCCATGAACATAACAGCTATCAGTGCCGAGAATGTAATCGGAGTACACAGGGCATTTTCGGCAGACACAAGAATAAATGATATACTGAGCACTATAATAACCTTGATAGTGTCGCGTACATGAACTTTCTTGAAGTATACGGCAAGAAGCCATCCTGACGCAATTCCGAGAGCTATTCCCAACACTACGGATACGGGGATATTAATAAAGCTCATTGCAGAGACGCGGTCTCCCTTTGCAAGCCCTGTAAATGTACTGAAAAGAACTATTACATACACATCATCCACGGAAGCACCTGCAAGAATAAGCTGCGGGATGCTTTTTTTAGTTCCGTAGCCTTCATCAATAAGCTTAATCATCTTAGGGACAACGACGGCAGGAGATACTGCCGCAACAACAGCACCCATAATGGCGGCCTCGAGCAGGCTTATTCCAAGAATACGGGGAGCCAGAAGAAGCATTCCCGCAAGCTCGAAGGTTGCCGGTACAAAGCACATAAGAATGGCAGGTCTTCCGACACGCTTAAGGTCATTAATGTCAAGCGTAAGTCCGGCTCTTGTAAGAATTATTATAAGGGCAATCTTACGCAGGTCAGCGGAAATGTTAAGAATTGACGGGTCTATCAGGTCAAGCACATACGGACCTAATATAATTCCCGTGATAATCATGCCGAGAAGACCCGGCAGCTTCAGACGGCGGCATATATATCCCGATGCCATGCCGATAAGCATAATGAGTGCGATACTAAGTAACATGTCAGTGATTCCTCCTAAAGCAGATTGAATGACAGTACAATTATGAGAATCACATCAGCCATTATTCCAATAACCGAAGGAAGAATAGCACCTTTGCCTGTTTTGTATTTTGTTTCATAGTCCATAACCGTTCCTCCCATGATGACGATGATAGCATGTCTTACAGGTCATGAAAATGGGTAATAAGGATTATTAAATTGCTTTCCTGCATGTGTTATTATTAAATCAATGGTGCTATGAACAATAATTATTACCTGAACACAATTACAGATGGAGGATTTTCTATGGCAATGAACTGGAATATGCTTATGTCAGATGCACGATATCATGAAGATAGTGCGGATGCCGCAGAATGCGGTGAAGTTACATATGAGAATGATTATGACACGATAATAAGCAGCACGCTTTTCAGAAGACTTCAGGATAAAGCCCAGGTGTTTCCGCTTGAGGAAGATGATTATGTAAGAACACGACTGACGCATTCACTGGAAGTTTCGGCCATAGGAAAAAAGCTCGGAGAGTATGTATTTAGAAAGTTACGTGATGCCGGTGCGGATGAGTGGTTTGATACGCATTCGGAAAAAGATTTTTCTGATGTGCTTCTGTGTGCAGGGCTTGTTCATGATATAGGCAATCCGCCATTCGGACATTTTGGCGAATATGCAATAAGGGAATGGTTTCAGAATAATATAAGCAGCCTTAAGCTTAAAGGTGTAAGCATAGACAGAATACTTACAGACGAACAGCTCGGAGACCTGTACCATTTTGAAGGCAATGCACAATCACTGAGAATATTGTCTGCAACGCCATATCTGGGAACACTTGCAGGGTTCAATCTGTCATATGCGGTGCTTGCGGCAATAATCAAATATCCGGTCTCGTCTGTTGCAGTCGCATCGTCATCAAAATATCGTAAATTCGGCTATAATACTGCTGAAAAGGCGCTTTTTGACGACATATCGTCAAAGACGGGAATGAATGGCAGCAGGCATCCTCTCTCGTATCTTCTTGAGGCAGCAGATGACATAGCGTACAGAACATCCGACATAGAAGACGCAATGGTCAAGAAAGTTATCAGCTATTCCCAGATAGAAGCATCGCTGGAAGTGTATGCAGAAGCCAATGGATATGACGACATGTATAAGAATATAGGCATACTTAAGGAGCTGTGTGCAAAAGAGATAGGAAGCGGGCACAGAAATCCTGAACTGACGGCACTTCAGATGTGGAATAAGCGTATGAAGAGGTTAATGATAGAAGAGGCCTCGGATTCATTTGTAAAGAATTATGATGCAATAATAAACGGAACATTTGAAGGCGAGCTTTTTGAAAATACATCATCAGGCCATATAATCGGAGCAATATCACAGCTTAGCGAGCAGATGATATATACAAGTCCCGTTAAGATTAAGACAGAGCTGTTCGGAAGAAGAGTAATAGAATCACTGCTTGGACAGTTTATGCCGGCAGCAGTGCGTTTTGACACAGACGATAAAATGACATTTATCGACTGCCGGACGATTGATATAATATCGGGATTCTACAAATCAATGTACAAAGCCCAGTCAGATGGCAGGGACGAAAGTGAGAAGCTTTATCTCAGGATACTTATGGTAACTGACTACATAAGCGGCATGACGGACAGCTATGCGAAGCGGCTTTACAATGGGTTGTTTGTATAAAAACAGACGCAATATTTGGTAAAAATACCACTTGAAATATCTATATATTGTGGTTATACTATAAGGGCTACATGCATTTAATGATTAAAGGTTAGTCAGTAATGCACGCGGGCGGGGACATTATATTGAACCGGATTTATCGTACAGGGAAAGGGAGAAGCAGGAATGAAGATAATAAAGCGCAACGGCTCGGAAGAAGAATTTGATATTGATAAGATTATAATGGCAATCAGGAAAGCCAATGATGCAGGAATAAGAAAAGAGCTGACGGAAGAGCAGATTGATGATATTGCGGACTATATAGAGTACAAGTGCGAGAAGATGAACAGGACATTATCTGTGGAGGAGATTCAGGATCTTGTAGAAAACCAGATAATGGCCAAGGGCGCATTTGAGATTGCCAAGGGATATGTAAGATACCGTTATACGCGTTCGCTTGTGCGTAAGTCCAACACGACAGATGACAGAATCCTTTCACTTATAGAATGTAATAATGAGGAAGTCCTTCAGGAGAATTCCAATAAGGATCCTGTTGTAAACAGTGTACAGCGTGACTATATGGCAGGAGAGGTAAGTAAGGATCTTTCAAGGCGAATACTGCTGCCGCCGGATATCGTTGAAGCAGACAGGCAGGGCATAATACATTTCCATGATTCGGATTATTTTGCACAGCATATGCATAACTGTGACCTCGTTAATCTTGAAGATATGCTTGAGAACGGAACTATCATAAGCGGAACATATATCGAAAAGCCGCACAGCTTCTCAACAGCATGCAATATTGCCACGCAGATAATAGCACAGGTTGCAAGCAACCAGTACGGCGGACAGAGTATAAGCCTTGCACATCTTGCGCCGTTTGTACAGGTGTCGAGAGATAAGATTAAGAAAGAGGTGCTTGACGAAGTTAAGATGCTTGGAAGCAATGCGGGAGAGGAAGTGCTTAACGAGATAGTTGAGAAGAGACTCCGCAAGGAAGTAGAGAAGGGCATCCAGACAATACAGTATCAGGTAATCACCCTTATGACAACTAACGGACAGGCACCTTTCCTGACTATATTTATGTATCTTAATGAAGCAAAGAATGAGAGCGAGAAGAATGACCTTGCACTCATAACTGAGGAGATGCTAAGACAGAGAATAAAGGGTGTCAAGAACGAAAAGGGTGTATGGATAACACCGGCATTTCCTAAGCTTATATATGTTCTTGAAGAGGACAACATCCGTGAAGGAGAGCCATACTATTATCTTACGGAGCTTGCTGCGAGATGCACGGCAAAGAGAATGGTACCTGACTATATATCTGAAAAGAAGATGAAAGAACTTAAGGAAGGCAACTGCTTCCCTGTTATGGGCTGCCGCAGTGCGCTCGCACCTTGGAAGGATGAGAATGGCAATTACAAGTTCTACGGAAGATTCAATCAGGGTGTTGTTACAATTAACCTTGTAGATGTGGCACTTTCATCAGGCAGGAACTATGACAGGTTCTGGGAGATATTTGACGAGAGGCTTCAGCTCTGCTACAGGGCACTCATGTGCAGACATGAGAGACTTAAGGGAACACTGTCGGATGCAGCACCTATCCTCTGGCAGCACGGAGCACTTGCAAGACTTAAGAAGGGTGAGAAGATAGACAGGCTCCTGTATGGCGGATATTCTTCAATATCACTCGGTTATGCAGGTCTGTGCGAATGTGTTCGCTATATGACCGGCAAGTCACATACTGACCCGGAGGCAACACCGTTTGCACTTGAAGTCATGAAGCACATGAATGAAGCGTGTGACAGATGGACCAAGGAGACCGACATCGCATTCAGCATCTACGGTTCTCCGATTGAGAGCACTACATATAAGTTTGCAAAGTGCCTTCAGAAGAGATTTGGCATTATTGAGGGCGTTACCGATAAGGGATATATAACTAACAGCTACCATGTTAATGTTACAGAGAAGATAGATGCATTTGCAAAGCTTAAGTTTGAATCACAGTTCCAGGCACTGTCAACCGGCGGCGCTGTAAGCTATGTGGAAGTTCCTAATCTTCAGAACAATATAAATGCAGTCATAACGGTTCTTCAGTTCATATATGACAACATCATGTATGCCGAGCTTAACACCAAGAGCGATTACTGCCAGAAGTGCGGCTTTGACGGAGAGATACAGATAGTTGAGGATGGCGGAAAGCTTGTATGGGAATGCCCTAACTGCCATAACAGGGACCAGAATACGCTTAATGTCGCAAGAAGAACATGCGGCTATATCGGCACGCAGTTCTGGAATCAGGGAAGAACACAGGAGATAAGAGAGCGTGTTCTGCATTTGTAATATTGGCTTTAAAATAGCTCCGGATATGTTATAATCTAAGTAGGATAATTCGTGGAAAGTTCGGTTTTATGCATGTAAAGTGCAGAAATGGAGACAGATATGGAACATGAAGACAGACAGGTGATTATAGCAGTAGGACGCGAATACGGAAGCGGCGGACATGAGATTGCAAAGATGATTGCTGAGAGAATGAATCTTCCATTTTATGACAGGAATCTTCTTAGTGAAGTTGCCCGTGAAAAAGGTATTGACGTTTCGGCAATTGAGAAGTATGATGAATCTCCGAGACGTGCATTTGTATCGCAGACAGTTCGCGGTTACAGCAATGCTCCCGAAGACGGTCTTGCCAATATGGAGTTTGACTACATACGTGCAATGGCATCAAGAGGAGATTCGTTTGTAATAGTAGGGCGCTGTGCAGATGCTATACTTGCGGGGAATAAGGGACTTATAACTATATTTGTGACGGCGGATGATGACAGGAAGATTGAGCGGATCAGCAGAATCGTGAATGTATCGGAGGCTGAAGCTGCAAGAATGATAAGGGCTAAGAACAAAAAGCGCAAGTCATATCATAATTATTACAGTGATGGCAAGTGGGGCGATTCGAGGTATTACGATCTGCTCATCAACAGCAGCAGACTTGGGCTTGAGAAGACTGCGGATGTCATAGAGGCTTACATAAAGGCAAGAACAGGGCAGTCTTGATATCAATATCACAATCATGAGGTAATAACAATGGTCAGGGATATGACAAAAGGCTCGCCGATGAAGCTTATTCTCGGTTTTTCCATTCCGCTTTTGTTCGGAATGCTTTTTCAGCAGTTCTACAATCTTGTAGATACAATGATAGTAGGTAAGACGCTTGGCGTAGAGGCACTTGCCGGTGTAGGAGCCACAGGCTCAATTAACTTTATGATAATCGGCTTCTGCATGGGCGTATGCGGTGGATTTGCAATACCTATAGCCCAGCAGTTCGGAGCAGGCAGGTATTCGGAACTTAGAAAATATGTCTATAACAGCTATATTCTGAGCATTGTATTTTCGATAGTACTTACTATACTTTCGGTTGTGTTCACACAGTCAATTCTCAGACTTATGAAGACTCCGGACAATATTTTCTGGCATTCATATAATTACATAGTAATAATATTTGCCGGAATACCTACAGTATTTTTGTATAATATCGTATCAAGTATAATAAGAGCGCTCGGAGACAGTAAGACTCCCGTAATATTCCTGGTGCTTTCGGCGGTTATGAATATATTCCTTGATATATGGTTCATAACAGGCCTTAAGATGGGAGTTGCAGGAGCTGCGTGGGCGACAGATATATCACAGTTTGTGTCAGGTCTTCTGTGTCTCATTTACATGAATAAGAAGTATGACGTGCTTAAGTTCCAAAAGGGTGAGAAACAGATTCACAGACAGCATGCGATTAATCTCATTGTAAATGGTGTCCCGATGGGACTTCAGTATTCGATAACAGCGATAGGAAGCGTAATCTTACAGACATCGGTTAATACACTCGGTTCTGTAAGTGTTGCTGCGATGACGGCAGGAAGTAAGCTTCAGATGTTCTTTGCGTGCCCGTTCGATGCACTTGGTTCAACAATGGCAACATACGGCGGCCAGAATGCAGGAGCCAAGGAGGTCAACAGAATAGGTGCAGGAATACGTGCAGCCGTGATAGTGGGTTCAGTATACAGTATTGCGGCACTTGTGGTACAGTATCTGTTCGGAAGCTACATAGCACTGCTGTTTGTTGATGCATCGGAGACGCAGGTAATAGCGATGACACATACATTTCTTATCGTTAATGCGCTGTTCTTCATACCGCTTGCACTCGTTAATATCATACGTTTCTGTATACAGGGAATGGGCTTTGCGGGCTTTGCTGTTCTTGCCGGTGTGTTTGAGATGGTTGCAAGAACTGTCGTTGCATTCACGCTTGTTCCGGTATTCCGGTTCAACGGAGCATGCATGGCTAATCCGTGTGCGTGGGTGGCAGCAGATATATTCCTGATTCCTGCATTTATATATTGCAGCAGAAGGCTTAAGAAGAGATTCGGGATTGGTTGACAATTGCGATTCTATAGTGATATCATATTAATGATATCTGCAGATATAGTTCATCGGTAGAATGCCAGCTTCCCAAGCTGGAGAGACGGGTTCGATTCCCGCTATCTGCTTAATGAAATTATCATTTATAGGGCGTGGCTGTTGATTGCGGCTTGCGCCCTGTATTTTTAGGACGGTAAGGAGAAGCAATGAACAAAAAAGAGATTTCAGAGATTAAGAAGCTTTTTGCCAACGAGAACAGTGTCATATCAACAATCTGCGGATGCTATGTTGATGGTGACAAGAATAAAAAGTCCATGATGCGCGAGGCATTTTTATCGCTTCCACAGGATGAGATGCACAAGTATATGGCTATATTCAGAAAATGCATGACGGGAACACTCGGCAGGAATATCCTCAACATGGAATTTGCCGATGCAGCAACCGAAGTTACGGTATCACAACAGAAGCTTATGGATCTGCGTGACAGTGAGCTTAAGGATGATGCGGTGCTGGAGACATTTTATGATGAGATTATAGCTAATTACAACACGGCTGATAACTATCTTATACTTCTGGTGTACGGAGTGTATGACGTTCCGGGCAGAACCTCTGACGGAATTGAGATGGAGGATGCATCGGACGAGATATACAGACATATACTCTGCTGCATATGTCCTGTTAAGCTGTCCAAGCCGGGACTTTCATATAACAGTGAGCAGAATGGGTTTCATGAGAGAATACGTGACTGGGTAGTGGATATGCCGGCAATGGGCTTCCTTTATCCTGCATTTAACGAGAGAAGCGCAGATGTGAACAGCATTTTGTATTATTCCTCCAAGGCAGAGGAGCTCAAGTTCGACTTCGTTGAGACAGTGCTTGGCTGTACACTTCCGATGACAGCAGGCGGACAGAAGGAGACCTTCCAGGCGATAATTCAGGATACGCTTGGTGATGAGTGTGAATTTGAAGTTGTTAAGGAGATTCACGAGCAGCTTACAGAGCTTATTGAGGAAAAGAAGGATGATGAGACACCGCTTGAACTTGGCAGAAAGGAGGTTGTTAATCTGCTCGCAGCAAGCGGCGTTGACAACCGGAAGATAGAAGAGCTCGAGAATAATTTTGAAGAAGCAGCGGGCGGTTCAATGACACAGCCTCTGCTTGCATCCAATGTGGCAAGTACACGTAAGTTTGAGATTAAGACACCGGATGTTGTTGTGCAGGTAAAGCCTGACAGAACCGACCTTGTGGAGACAAGGATGATAGACAACGTTCCGTATCTTCTTATTACATTAAGCGACAGTGTACAGGTCAACGGCATTGATGTAAGAATGCCGGGAAGCAAAGAGCAGGAGGAAGAGTGATGATTGATTTCCTTACCAATGCATTGTCAGTATACCATGCCTCGGATTACATAATAAAAAAGCTTAATGAGACCGGCGGATTTACTGAGCTTAAGACAGATGAAGCGTGGAAGCTCGAACCGGGACACGGATACTATGTGTGTCCGTTTGGTACAACAGTTATTGCTTTCAGAACCGGAAGCGCTGCAGCTTCTATGGGCATGCCGGATAAACAGGATAAGCTCAGGATAATTGCATCACATACAGACCATCCGGGATTCAGGGTAAAGGAGAATCCGGAGGTTAAGCAGGGAAGCTATGTAAAGCTTAATGTAGAGAGCTACGGCGGCGCGATTCTTAATACATGGCTTGACAGACCGCTTGGTGCGGCAGGCTGCGCATGGGTAAGAGGTAAGGATGGCAGGGCAGCAAAGTTCCTTGTTGACTTTGATGGACCTGCATTTGTCATTCCCAATGTTGCAATACACATGAACCGCAAGATTAATGAAGGGATAGAGCTTAATAAGCAGATTGACATGCTGCCTCTTGCATATGCACAGGAAGTACATGCGCAGGAAACGCATGCTCTGAATGACAGCAATGAGAAGGGTTACAGCTTCAGGGAGGAGCTTGCTTATCATATACACCGCATACACAATGTGAGTGTTAATCCCGAAGATATATTAAGCTATGATATAAGCATTTACAATGCTGAGAAGCCCGTGTATGTCGGAAGAGACAGAGAACTTCTTATGGCTGGCGGAATTGATAATGTAAGCTCTGAAAAGGCATGTCTTGATGCAATAACAGGAATAGAGGACAATCAGGGAATAGTCATCAGTGCATTCTTTGACCATGAGGAGGTCGGAAGCAGGAGTAAGAATGGTGCAGACAGCTCCATGCTTGCCAATATAATAGAGAGAATATGCATATCGCTTGGGTATGACAGGAATGAATATCTGGCGATGGTTATGAATGGAGAATTCCTTTCACTTGATGTTGCACATGCCAATAATCCTAATCATCCCGAAAAATACGACCCGACATCCGGAGTAAGCCTGGGAAGCGGTGTTACCATTAAGTGCAGCAGCAGACAGAATTACTGCACTGATGCCGATATGACGGCACAGCTCCTTGAACTTGCCGGTAATAACGGGGTGAAGTGCAGTGTCAATTACTTGAGGTCGGATATTCCGGGCGGCAGTACGATTGGTTCAATACTCTCATCACAGCTTCCGATGAGAAGTGCAGATATAGGAATACCTATTCTTGCAATGCATTCTGCGATGGAGACAATGTCAGTATCTGACCAGAGGAACCTTGACAGGCTTGCTGCCGTATTCCTTGCACAACATTAGACATTGCGCAAATACACTTATTGATATATAATGACAGCATAGAGTTAATCGATTATTAATGGGAGATGGGAATCATGGATCAGACAAAGGTACACAAGTTAGAGTGTTCACAGTGCTTAATGGAGCTCCGTTCAGGAAGAATTATTACGGCAGATGAGGGCTTCATGAAGATGTTCGGATATACAAGAGAAGATATAGCGGAGGGGGTTACATATAAGGACCTTGTTCCATGTCTTGATATTAAGCAGATAGTTGGCAAGCTTAGAGAAGAGTTTGTATTCTCAAGCAACATCTGTTATGAGCACACAGTGATGTGCAAGAACGGAGAAGTCAAAGCAGTATGTTCAATGCTTGAGATTCAGAACACACTGATTAAGGGACACAGAATGATAAGAGTATCATCTACAGAACTTGCAAGCATTATAGAGCTTGATACAGAAGCAAAGTTCAAATAATATAATATTGGTTAAGGATAGAACGCATCTGTAAGACATAACAATCTTCGGATGCGTTTTTCTGTATACAGCTGTTTGTGACGCAGGCTCCACAAATAGCATCTGTCGCAGAGCCAAATCTGATATCAGGCCCGCGATACCTCCGGCACTTTGCGCCTGCGGAATGGAGATTAATATGAAGGTTCTCATATACAAATGGAAAGTATACAATTATCCCGCGATAACCGCTGCGTTCGAGAGCATGGGGCACCGGACAAAGACTATTGAATATGATACTGACTCAGGTGAGTCAAGGCAGGCGGTTGTGGAAGGATTTGCAGATGAGATAAATGACTTTACACCGGATATTGTATTCACGGTGAATTATTTTGGCGAGCTGTCGGACGCATGCCAGACGTGCGGTATCCCATATATATCATGGACATGTGACAGCCCTCTTATAGCAATGTATCATGAGTCGGTATTTAATGATGTGAATTTTATATTTATATTTGATAAGGTTCAGTATTATTATTTTAAAAATGCAGGTGTCAGGCATGTGTATTACCTTCCTCTCGCAGCGGATGAGCTTATGGCGGCAAGGGCAGAAGATATAGATACAACGGGATTTGAGTCGGAGATATCGTTTGTGGGAAGCCTCTATGAGAAGAATTCCTATGACAGAATTGAAGACAGGCTTACACCTTACCTTAAAGGGTATTTTGACGCTGCAATGAATGCGCAGGCTGATATATTCGGAGATAATATATTCGACAGGCTGCTGACGCCGGATATACTTGCACAGCTTTCGCAGCTTATAGATTTTAAGAATTCGGAACGGTCGCTGTCGGATATGGGACTTGTTTTTAATACAACCTTTCTCGGCTTTAAGATGGCACAGCGTGAGAGAATCGGCTGCCTTTCACTGCTTGGGATGAATCATGAGGTGAAGCTGTATACAGACAGCCATCTTCCTATTGAAGGTGTGCATAATATGGGAAGTGTAGAATACCATAACGATATGCCGCGTGTATTCTGCGGTTCTGATATCAACATGAACTTCACAATACGCAATATAAGGAGCGGAATTCCATTGAGAGTCTGGGATATAATGGCATGCGGAGGATTTGTGCTGACTAACTTTCAGGCGGAGCTTCCGGCGTATTTTGAGGATGGTGTGCATATGGCGTGGTTTGGAAGCATAGATGACATGCGCCGTAAGGCGGATTATTATCTGGCACATGATGATGAGCGCCGGCAGATTGCAGAGCAGGGGCGCAGGTTTGTCATGCAGAATCACACATACAGGAATAGAATAGAAGTTATCTTTAATATATTGGAAAAGGAAGGAGCAATTTATGAACAGTAATACCGGAAGCGTGAAGGAAGAAGCACGGGAAAGGGTGCTTGTGACCGGAGCAGGAAGAGGAATAGGACGTGCCACTGCACTGGAATTTGCAAAAAACGGATATGATGTTGCAGTCAACTGTGCGCATGACGAAGAGGCACTTAGAAGTCTGCATGCGCAGATAACAGAGCTTGGGTGCAGATGCGTTATGTGCATGGGAGATGTCGGCAGTGCCGAAGACACCGACAGGGTAATGTCTGCGGCACAGGAAGGACTTGGGGGTATAGACATACTTGTGAACAATGCCGGAATATCGTATATAGGACTGCTTCAGGACATGACACCTGAAGAGTGGCATGCCGTGATATCGACCAATCTTACGGCAGCGTACAATACATGCCGCCGCGCGATACCTATGATGCTTAAGAGCGGCAGAGGATGTATTATAAATGTTTCCTCAGTGTGGGGCAATATCGGAGCATCATGTGAGGTAGCATACTCCGCATCCAAGGGAGGGCTGAATGCATTCACAAGGGCACTTGCAAAAGAGCTTGCTCCAAGTAATATCCGGGTAAATGCAGTGGCATGCGGAGCAATTGACACATCAATGAATGCATTCCTTGAAGCTGATGAAATGCAGGCACTTATCAATGAGATTCCTGCGGGAAGACTTGGAAGACCTGAAGAAGCGGCGGCAATGATAAGGCTTATAGCGCAGGCTCCGGAATATCTGACAGGCCAGATAATAACACTCGATGGTGGGTGGCAGATATAACTGCCTGCCTGATTATCCTGATTTTTCAGAATATATACATGAATTATTAGAAAATTTATATTTGTCATATAGTGTTGACTTTTGTAATATTGTGCATCATACCCAAAAAAAAGCGATAATTTTTTGCACTGTTTACAAATGCACAAAGTTATCCAAAGAAGTCACCAAGTTATCCACAAAAAACACCCTTGAAAAGTGCGATATTTACGCTATAAAATAGTTATGCACTAAGTTATCCACTTTATCCACAAAAAAATGCTGTGGATTGAGGTGAATTTTTGAGATAAAAAACAAACATTAGTTTTGTGTAATATGTAAAAAATACATAAAATGACAATAAAAAACAAATTTAGACTTGACACAACATTTACAATAAAATGCCTGTCGAAAATGACAAAAACGATAAATTGATTGAAAAAAGCTTGTTATTTTTGTTAATTGTGTTATAATAAATTCAAGTAAAATCTACTGGTAAAGGAGATGGACATCATGCGATTCGTAATAGTAGGAAGAAATATCGAGGTAACAGATGGACTTAAGGAAGCTGTAGAGGAGAAGCTCGGTAAGTTGGACAGGTTCTTTGCACCTGATACAGAAGTCAAAGTAACATTAAGCGTTGAGAAGGAGAGACAGAAGATAGAGGTAACAATACCTGTTAAGGGAAGCATAATCCGTTCAGAGCAGGTAAGCAACGATATGTATGTATCAATTGACCTCGTAGAAGAGGTAATTGAGAGACAGCTTAAGAAGTATAAGAATAAGCTGATTGACAAGCAGCAGGATGCAGCAGCATTTGCTCAGGAATATATAGACAAGGAATATGTGGATGATGATGCGGATGTTAAGATTATCCGTACCAAGAGATTCGATGTTAAGCCTATGGATCCTGAAGAAGCGTGCGTACAGATGGAGCTTCTCGGACACAGCTTCTATGTATTCTTTAATTCAGAGACAGAGCAGATTAATGTCGTCTACAAGAGAAAAGGTAATACATATGGTCTCATTGAGCCGGAGTATTAATTAGCATATAATTGCAATTCGGTATGAACAATTAAATAATAATTAGGGATTAATAATAAGAATCGGAGGCTGCCGCCCTTATGGATATATCGTAAGATGTCCATTGGGCGGCAGTTTTTTTGCACACTTGGCGTATAAAATATATTTTTACAGAATATTCCATGCATTCAGGACTATATAAACGCATGTCAGGCTAAATGTTTTATATTGTATTTACAATACCATATGCAGGCGCCGCAAATAGCATCTATCGCAGAGCCAAATCTGACATTTGGCTCGCGATTCCTCCGGCACTTTGTGCCTGCGGAATGGAGGCTTAATATGGTTAAGTACAAAAAGGTAATGAGCGGTATTCTGGCAGCAGCAATGATGGTGGCATCAATGGTATGCCTGCCAAAGAATGTACAGGCAGCGGAAAGTGCCACACCTACAGAACTGGTATATAATCAGCCTGTGAATGACAGCTTCTCGTATGCCAATGAGGTAAAGACATATACGTTTAATCTTAGTGAATCAATGGCAAGATCTACATTTGGTTGGAAAGTATGTGTTAAGAATGTATCGGAAGATGCCGATATAAAATTAACGGTTGATGCTTTTGGTAATAAATATCAGTCAGATAAACTAGGAAAAGGCGGTAATGAGTCATGTGTTAATGAAATAGGAACTACATGTAAAGCTGGTGAGTATAAGGTTACTGTAGAGAATAAGACAGGAAGTACAGGAAGCAATGCTGCATTTACTATAACATATCAGATAGGATATAAGGGAGGCAGTGTTGCAATAGGAGATCTTATAAGATTTACCAATAACAGCAGGTATACAACAACAGTTGCAATGAGGAAGGCGTACTCGGTAACCAAGACAACGCGCGGAGAGGCTCTGCCGGATGGTGCAATTCTTGTCGGAGTAAGAGCAAATCTTGATAAGAGGGCATGCAATAACACATGCAGTGAACCGACAATGAAGATGACACTGAGTGATGAGACTGAGATAAAGCTCAACAATGTTAGCTATACAGAGATAAAGAATAGCAAAGAACCTATGTATCAGCCGTTACTCAGAGTAGACTTCGTTGCGAAGAATGTTACAACAGGAACATCAACATATGACTTTAATGCAGTATTGGATTATATATATCCATATGACTGATATCTAGGATTGAGGAGGAAGCTATGTCAGGTATAACAATGGTAGGGGATAACAGAATTTTCAATAATTATATTCCGACACATACGGAGGCAAATGAAGCTGATATTACGAAGATTAGTGCAACTGATTGCTATGAGTATGGTGGAAAATATTATATACCCGTCACTGACGATGACAGAAGATATCTTGATATGATGGATAAACTTGATGTTGACGCATTTATATTGTCAGAATCTCAGATGACAACATATGCTGCCGTGACGAGAGAACGTCTGCTTGCACAGCATGAGAATTCTGTAACCCTGCTGCCGGGCATGACATTTACTGCTAAGCTGCCGGTGGATGATATGGGCCTGACTAAGAATATTACGTTTAGAATAACCAATGAAGGAGTACTTGCGGAGTATGACGGATATCTTGCAGGGGCAAGCAGATATCTGTATAAGCTTCTTAATCAGGCAGGTACAGGCCCGGAAGTAATAGAGCAATGCAAAGATATTACGGTTGATTTTAGAGGCGTTGTAAGTGAGATGTGTGACTATTGTGATGCAATCGATAAACTGATAAGGATATCTAATGGTCAGATGAGCCCTGAGAATACTACTAGTACAAGAGAGTGGCGCTATATGAAAGAGGTGCTGGATTGTTCTGATCTGAATGTGGATGGCAGTAGGGAGATGTTTATTAATGGTCAGGGACTTCAGTTTAATTCCTATTATTCTCAATACTCAGACAAGGGAAACATTTGTTATTCCGACATCCAATACACAACCAAGCCAGCAGATATGAGCATGCTGCATCTGCTGAAGGCATGTGATTACAATGAAGTCTATGCGGAGCATTATGAGAACCATCGTGCGCCGAGCGTATGGAACAGAATACGCGACAGTTGGAATAACTATCTCGGAGGGTGTGCTGATATCGCCGACATACTTACGGGAGACACGGTACAGATGAACTGCATAGACTTTTTTAAGATGCGCGCACAGCAGTATTATGAGGCAGGAATGCAGAAACAGTATGAGGAATGCTTTTCAATAATAGACGAACTTATCAGGATGTCCTCCGGCGAGGACGAAGATGTTCCTCTAAAGAATATGACTGATAACAAGGATTGAGGAGGAAGCTATGTCAGGTATAACAATGGTAGGGGATAACAGAATTTTCAATAATTATATTCCGACACATACGGAGGCAAATGAAGCTGATATTACGAAGATTAGTGCAACTGATTGCTATGAGTATGGTGGAAAATATTATATACCCGTCACTGACGATGACAGAAGATATCTTGATATGATGGATAAACTTGATGTTGACGCATTTATATTGTCAGAATCTCAGATGACAACATATGCTGCCGTGACGAGAGAACGTCTGCTTGCACAGCATGAGAATTCTGTAACCCTGCTGCCGGGCATGACATTTACTGCTAAGCTGCCGGTGGATGATATGGGCCTGACTAAGAATATTACGTTTAGAATAACCAATGAAGGAGTACTTGCGGAGTATGACGGATATCTTGCAGGGGCAAGCAGATATCTGTATAAGCTTCTTAATCAGGCGGGGACAGGCCCGGAAGTAATAGAGCAATGCAAAGATGTTACATGTGACTTTAGGAATGTTATAAATGTAATGTGTGACTATTGCGATGCTTTGGATAAGCTTATCAGAATTTCAAACGGACAGATGAGTACGCAGGATACGGTTGGAGCTTTGGAATGGGGCAGAATGAGAGAAGTGCTTGAGTGCTCTAATCTTAATCTTGATTATACTAAAGAGATGTATATTAATGGACAGGGGCTCAGATTTAATTCATATTACCGTGAAAATATGGGAAAGGGCAGAATGACTTACACAGACATCCAATATACAACCAAACCTGCAGATATGAGCATGCTGCATCTGCTGAAGGCATGTGATTATAACGAAGTCTATGCGGAGCATTATGAGAACCATCGTGCGCCAAGCGTATGGAACAGAATACGCGACAGCTGGAATAACTATCTCGGAGGGTGCGCTGATATCGCTGCCATACTTACGGGAGACACAGTACAGATGAACTGCATAGACTTCTTTAAAATGCGCGCACAGCAGTATTATGAGGCAGGAATGCAGAAACAGTATGAGGAATGTTTTGCAATAATAGACGAACTTATCGGGATGTCCGGTGAGGAAGAAAGCGCTTCTCAAAAGCAGGCATAAAGGTTCTGCCAACAGGCAGACGCAGACTGCCTAAGGTTATCATGGCGGTGGCTTTGTCATAAGCACGTATCTGTCTGATGGCAACGATATATTTTTTGTGGCATCGTATAAAGTCATTATCGAGCTCTTCAGAGAGAGTAGACAGAGAGTAAGCCTTTGTCATATAGGTGCTGCCGTCGACGGTGTGAATGTACATGGTATGGCTGTGGTTCTCAATATAAAGAATATCCTGAAAGCTTATTTTGAGATTCACGCCATACAAATCCTTGAAAATTAAAGCTTTATAATGTTCGGGTGATAGCTTATCAATCGAGTTCAGCAGCTTATTAATATCATCCGGGTTGTAAGGAGGAGTGATTACTCCGTAGCAGTGTATATCATTAATAATTATGGGATTATATTCTTGTTCGGTTGTTGTAAATATAATTGGAAGCATATTGTTGAACTCATTGCGTATAACATATGCGATATCAATGCCAGTGCTGTCTGTATCAAGCTTTCCAGCGTTAATAAAGCATATATCTGGAACTATATGCCTGAGTCTGCTGATGCTGTCATTATATGTATCACATGTATATATGCTGCATTCCGATGCAGCAGAGTAATATTCTGATGTGATTCTGCCTAATATGGCAGCCTGTTCTTTCTTTTTATCGATTATAAGTATCTTTTTCATCCAATCCCCTCAGAGTAAATATAAAGTTAAGTACAATATAATTGTAAAACAACAATTGAAAACTATTTATATATAGTATAAATTGTACATATAGAAATGTCAATTATCACGAAAGCAGTTTGGGATTGAAATAACGCAGTTTAGGATTAAAAGAAATATGCGCGGCATATAAACGGTTAAAAACAGCATGTAATTTCTTAAGCTTGTGGACAATATGGCGCTAAAGTGTTACAATCAAGAATGTATAAGTGTAATTATTACACAGATTACACGATTTTTAAGGAGATTCACAATGGGATTTGTTCAGAAGTTATTTGGTACACACAGTGAGCACGAACTGAAGAGAATAACGCCTATAGTCGATAAGATTGAGGCTCTGCATGATGAATATGATGCACTTTCAGATGAGCAGCTTAAAGCTAAGACACAGGAATTTAAGGCGAGACTTGCCAAGGGAGAGACACTTGATGATATACTTCCGGAAGCATTTGCAACTGTAAGGGCAGCAGGCAAGAGGGTGCTTGGAATGGAGCACTACAGGGTACAGCTTATAGGTGGTATAATTCTCCATCAGGGACGTATAGCTGAGATGAGAACCGGTGAAGGTAAGACACTTGTTTCCACACTGCCTGCATATCTTAATTCACTTACAGGTGAGGGCGTAATGATTGTAACAGTCAATGATTACCTTGCCAAGCGAGATGCAGAGTGGATGGGGCAGCTTCATGAGTTCCTCGGTGTGAGCGTGGGTATTGTTCTTCATGACAGCACACAGGATGAGAGAAGAGCTGCATATGCATGTGATATTACATATGTAACCAATAATGAGCTTGGATTCGATTATCTTCGTGATAATATGGCTATATATAAGGAACAGCTTGTACTCAGGGGTCTTAAGTATGCTGTTATTGATGAGGTCGATTCGGTGCTTATTGATGAGGCAAGAACTCCGCTTATTATTTCAGGACAGGGTTCTAAGTCAACTAAGCTTTATGAGGCATGTGACGTCCTTGCAAGACAGATGGAGCGAGGCACTGGTGACGGTGAGCTTAGCAAGATGGATGCCCTTATGGGTGAGATGAAGGAAGAAGACGGCGATTTCCTTGTTAATGAGAAGGACAAGATTGTTAATCTTACGGCTAATGGTGTAGCCAAGGTTGAGAAGTTCTTCCACCTTGAGAACTATGCAGATCCTGAGAACCTTGAGATACAGCATAATATAATTCTCGCACTCCGTGCACATAATCTGATGCACAGAGATAAGGATTATGTTGTAAGTGAAGACGGACAGATTCTTATAGTAGATGAATTTACAGGACGTATCATGCCGGGAAGGCGTTTCTCAGACGGACTTCATCAGGCAATTGAGGCTAAGGAGCATGTTAAGGTACAGCAGGAGAGCAAGACATATGCAACCATTACATTCCAGAATTTCTTCAATAAGTTTGAGAAGAAGGCAGGTATGACAGGTACGGCTCTCACAGAGGAGCGTGAGTTCCGAGAGATTTATAACATGGACGTAGTAGAGATTCCTACTAATAAACCGGTTGCGCGTGTGGATCTCGAAGACGCTGTATATAAGACTAAGAAAGAGAAGTTTAACGCAGTAGTAGACTCGGTAATAGAGTCATACCAGAAGGGCCAGCCGGTACTTGTCGGTACTATTACAATTGATACATCAGAGATGTTAAGTGAGATGCTTAAGAAAAAAGGCATCCCTCATAATGTACTTAATGCCAAGTACCATGAGCTTGAGGCACAGATAGTTGCAGAGGCAGGACGCCATAAGGCGGTAACTATTGCAACTAATATGGCAGGACGTGGTACGGATATTAAGCTTGATGATGAGGCAAGAGCAGCCGGAGGCCTTAAGATTATCGGTACTGAGAGGCATGAGTCAAGACGTATTGATAACCAGCTCCGTGGACGTTCAGGACGTCAGGGAGATCCGGGTGAGTCAAGATTCTACATTTCACTTGAAGATGACCTTATGAGACTGTTTGGATCAGAGAAGCTTATGGGAATGTTCAATGCAATGGGCGTACCGGAAGGCGAGCAGATTGAGCATAAGATGCTCTCTAATGCCATTGAGAAGGCTCAGAAGAAGATAGAGACTAATAATTATGGTATCAGACGTAATCTTCTTGAATATGATCAGGTAATGAATGAGCAGCGAGAGATTATCTACGGCGAGAGAATGAAGGTTCTTAACGGTGAGAGCATGAGAAGCTCTATCATTAAGATGACAACAGATTTTGTTGAGAAGGCCGTGGACCTTAATATAAGCGGAGAACATAATCAGGAAGAGTGGGATTACAAGTCACTCAATGAGATGCTCCTCCCTGTAATTCCTATCGAACCTGTTAAGTCTGATGCATCAGTTAAGACTATAGATGAGCTCAAGCATGTCCTTAAGGAACGTGCAATTAAGCTTTACGAGAGTAAGGAAGCAGAGTTCCCGGAGGCTGAACAGCTCAGGGAGCTTGAGAGAGTTATTCTGCTTCGTGTAATTGACGCACGCTGGAGAGACCATATTGATGATATGGAACAGCTCAAGCAGGGTATTGGTCTTCAGGCATACGGACAGAGAGATCCTAAGGTTGAGTATAAGATGGCCGGATATGATATGTTTGATGCCATGACAGAAGGAATTGCAGAAGATACAGTAAGGCTTCTTATGAATGTAAGAATAGAGCACAAGGTAGAGCGCGAAGAGAACACAGAGAAGCTCACAACTAACCGTGAGGAAGAGACAAGCGTGCGCGGACCTGTAAGAAGAACGGATAAGAAGATTTATCCTAATGACCCATGTCCATGTGGCAGCGGTAAGAAGTATAAGAATTGTTGTGGAAGAAAGTAATCAAAAAATATATAACAAGGGATGTGATAATAATGGTAGAATTAGATCAGTACAGATTCAAACTTTCCAACTACAAGAAACCATTAGAAGAAATCAGGGATTCACTTTGACCTCGCTAATAAGCAGAAGAGGATTGAAGAGATAGAAGCTGATATGGAAGCTCCCGGCTTCTGGGATGATGCAGATAAGTCACAGGAAGCAATGAAGGAGCTTAAGTCGCTTAAGGATTCGTTCGAAAAATATAACGAACTTAAGCAGGGGATGGATGACATAGAGACTCTTATAGCCATGGCTGATGAAGAGAATGATGAGTCACTTGTCCCTGAAGTTGAAGAAGAGTTCAATGTATTTGAGAAGAAGTTTGATGCATTAAGAATCGGAACGCTTCTTTCAGGCGAGTATGACAGGGATAATGCCATACTTACACTTCATGCGGGAGCCGGTGGTACAGAAGCATGCGACTGGTGCCAGATGCTTATGAGGATGTATACACGCTGGGCAGAGTCTAAGGGATATAAGACAGAAGTAGTAGATTATCTTGAAGGCGATGAAGCGGGTGTTAAGGCTGTGACGATTGAGATTGAAGGTGAGAACGCATATGGTTATCTCCGCTCAGAACATGGTATCCACAGACTTGTAAGAATATCTCCGTTCAATGCGGCAGGTAAGCGTCAGACATCATTTGTATCATGTGATGTTATGCCTGATATTGAGGAAGATGTGGATGTTGAGATTAATGATGATGATCTTAGAATTGATACATACAGGTCAAGCGGTGCCGGCGGACAGCATATTAATAAGACATCATCAGCTATAAGAATAACACATCTGCCTACAGGAATCGTTGTACAGTGCCAGAATGAGCGTTCACAGCATCAGAATAAGGATAAAGCCATGCAGATGCTGAAGGCTAAGCTGTATCTCCTTAAACAGCAGGAGAATGCTGAGAAGACATCTGATATCCGTGGTGATGTCAAGGATGTTAATTTCGGAAGCCAGATACGAAGCTATGTGCTTCAGCCATATACAATGGTTAAGGATCACAGAACGAATGAAGAGGTAGGCAATGCACAGAGCGTTCTTGATGGCAATATAGATCCTTTTATAACGGCATACCTTAAGTGGCAGGCTGTTAAGGCAGACGCACGGGAATAAGTGCATGATGCCCCGGGAGGCGGGGCAGGAATGGAGATTAATATGGCATCTTATGTAAAACCTGTAGTATTTAAGTTAGGTGAGGAATATTATGGAGTAGATATCAATGCAGTAAGAGGAATAGAGAAGGAGATAAGTATAGTTCCTGTTCCTAATTCTGTTGCATATATTAAGGGGATTATCAACCTTAGAGGTGAGGTAATACCTGTAATGAACCTTAAGAAGAAGTTCAATATGAAGAATGACGGCGTACCGGGCGGTAATCTGATAATAGTTAAGGTCGGCGAGGTAAGCATTGCTCTTGATGTTGATGAAGTTAATGAGATTGATGACATTGCACCGGAGAATATAGTTGATATGCCTTCAATGATTAAGACCAGAGAGGTAAGTTATTTTGACCGTGTTGCCAATGTGGGAGGACGTCTTATAGTTCTTATCGACATAGATTATCTTCTTACACAGGCTGAGCAGGAAGCGGTTCAGAGCATGACAGAGGAGCTTAAGAAGTAATTATGGGCAGAGTGCAGCATTTTGACAGAAGTGCAGGAATATTAATGCCTGTGAGTTCTCTTCCGTCACCGTACGGAATAGGAACTTTTGGCAGGGCGGCTTATGAATTTGCGGATTTTGTGGCAGAGAGCGGACATTCATACTGGCAGGTACTTCCTCTCGGACAGACGAGCTATGGTGACAGTCCGTATCAGTCTTTCTCTGCATTTGCAGGCAATCCATATTTTATTGATCTTGATATGCTTACAGATGAGGGGCTTCTTGAGGAAGGTTATGCGTCGGAATTTGACTGGGGTGACAGTGAGAAGTATGTTGATTACGGAAGGCTGTTTGAATCCAGATATATAGTTCTTGACCGGGCATTTCAGAACTTCATGTCAAAGTGCAGTTCGGATGGGGAACTTAGAGGCCGCTATGAGGAATTCAAGAAGGCTGACCATTCGTGGCTGGATGAATATTCACTGTATATGGCATGCAAGGAACATTTTGGCTATGTCTCATGGACAGAATGGGATGATGATATAAGGCTCCGCAGACCGGAGGCTGTTACAAAGTATGCGCAGCAGCTGGCTGACAGAATTGAATTCTGGAATTTCTGCCAATATGAGTTCTTTGAACAGTGGAACAGGTTAAAATGCTACGTTAACGCCAGAGGCATACAGATTATCGGTGACATACCGATATATGTCGCGCCGGACAGTGCAGATGTATGGGCACATCCGGATGTATTTCTTCTGGATGGGAACTTAAGACCGCTCAAGGTTGCGGGCGTTCCGCCTGACGCATTCACGGATCTCGGACAGAAGTGGGGGAATCCGATATACAACTGGGATAATCTTGCTGCTGACGGGTTTGGATGGTGGAAGCGCAGGATGCAGGCGCAGGCGGCACTTTATGATGTGATAAGAATAGATCATTTTCTTGGCATTGTGAAGTATTACACGATTCCACCGCTTAACCCTGATGCTAAGCAGGGAGAATACAGGCAGGGACCGGGCAGGCTTCTTACTGATGCAATCAATGAGGCAATCGGTGACAAGAGAATAATTGCTGAGGATCTTGGTGTTGAGATGCCGGAGGTTACCGGCATCCTGAAGGATAACGGTTATCCGGGAATGAAGGTTCTTGAATTTGCATTCGACGGTAACAGAAGGAATCCGCATCTGCCGTATAACTATACAAGAGATCTGGTTGTATATGGCGGAACTCATGATAATGAGACACTGTATGGGTATTTTACGGAACATTCTGATGATGAGCTTAAGTATGCACGGGAATATCTCGATGCAGACACGCCGGAAGAGATGGTCAGGGCAAGCTTCCGTGCAGCTTATGCAAGCGTAGCGGATACTGTGATATTCCAGGTTCAGGATATATTGTGCCTTGATAATTCAGCGAGAATCAATACTCCTTCAACTATGGGGGATAACTGGCAATGGAGACTGGTCAAGGGACAGCTAACAAGTGAGCATGCCCGTAATATGAGACATCTGGCAGGTATTTATGGAAGAATTAATAATGAGTGATGTAGTGGCGGG
>ENA-ORSL01000308-ORSL01000308.1-human-gut-metagenome-genome-assembly--contig:-NODE-308-length-57392-cov-7.293650_pt1 | contig 57392 bp, 55 predicted proteins | sample MGYA00242190_ERZ509157 | MGnify/ENA primary metagenome ERZ509157 (study PRJEB26280, sample SAMEA2338664) | human gut metagenome | biome: human gut; feature: human-associated habitat; material: faeces... | reverse complement strand
CATAACGAGTAAGCATTGCCATACCGGGATCTTTTTACCCATAATAAGTCCTCCTTAATAATATTAAGTTAAATAAATAAATAAAGAATCGCGTCTTTCGACACACCCATATTATAGTGTCTTGCCAATCTTTTGTCAAGAAAATGTGAAAAATTATGAAGATTTTTTGAAAAAATATAACAATTTTTGTTGACACCATACTGTACTATTTGTATAATACGGTTAAGAACTGTGTTATGCGAGTAGTACGGTTTTAATACGGATGAGAGAGGAGGTGCCGCAAACAAGGACATGGTAGATTTTGAGAAAATAAAGATGGACGGAAGCGGTCCGATTTACATGCAGCTTATCGCATTTGTCAAACAGGGGCTTGCATCCGGTGAAGTCAAGTTCGGTGACGAGATGCCGTCAAGACGTGTTTTATCGGCATTGCTGGGAATTAACCCGAACACCGTCCAAAAGGCATATGCACTTATGGAAGCGGAAGAATTGATAAGCTCTCACGCCGGAGCAAAGAGCTGCATAAGTGCCTCCGACGAGAAAATCGCACAGATAAAAGCCGAACTCACAGAAGAAGGGGCAAGGATGGCAATCGGTACTCTGAAGGCGGCAGGGTACAGCAAAGAAGAAGCAATCGCGGTACTGGAGAAATATTGGGACGCAGAGGGGGATGAAGCAAAATGAAAAAATTATTATCTATATATAATCTCTTTTTTAGGAGCAGCGCACTTGCGGCTGGCATAACGATTTTGGCGTCCGTATGCGTTCAGGCGGCATTTCTATATGAAAAGATGCAGGGTGAAACGATGTACTTTGAAAACATTGCATCGGGATATACCATGCTCCCGTCGCTTATCGGGCTTTTCCTTATCTTATGGTTTCTGCGTGACATGCTCGGCTCAGCGAAAAGCAACGTTGACCTGACCGTGCAGAGGCTGAAGGTTAAACCGATTCCGATTTTTATTACGGAGGCAGTCTACATTATGATGGTCTTGACGGTGTTCTGGGCACTGACTGCCGGCATGACCTATGAGCTTGCAGCTTATTTCAGTGATAAAATATCGACGGCGCAAAATCCGCAGCTGAGACTGCTGGTTGCATTCTACCGGTGCGGCCCGCTGCATGTTCTTTTTCCTCTCGGGGATGGTGTCAGACTTGTTTGCAATATTGCGGCGATTGTTTCCTTCGGTTTTTCGATGGCGGCAGGAAATTATTTCAGCCGGAAAAGAAAGAACAGAGACGGACTTGCTTGGTGCACGCTTTTTCTATTCGGGTTTCTTTCGACAAAGGGATATAACGAAGCTATGACGGGCGTAGAAGCAGCATCCTACGGATTCGTGGTGTTTTTAAGCATTTTCTTTGTGGCATACGAGGAAAAACACCCGGGCGAAGCAGAGCTGAATACGGACGAAGGAGGTGAGGGAACAGATGAAGAAATCGAAACAGCGTGAAAATATAAAAAAATTCATAGAACGGCATCTTCCGATTGGCTACCGCGCAGAGAAAGAGCGCACGGCTTTTTTAACCTCACTGATATGCCCGGTTATATTCAGTCTGACCTTCCTTGTGAATTACAGCAGGGAAAAGGAAAACCTTTACCGCTATATAGCAGGAGGTTTCAGAAAAGAGCTCATCCCCGGGGCAGTCATGGAAAATTTTGCGGATGTATTAGGGTACAGCATGACGGCCTTTCCGGCTTTTGCGCTTATCTGCCTGCTCTCTCAGCTTTTCAGCCACTATGCTTATCACAAAAACGGAAGCAACGCGTTTTACACAATGCGCCGCCTGCCGGATAATCATGAACTTAGAAGAAGGTGCGTCACGCTTCCTTTGATGGAAGCCGGAGTGATTTTGCTGACAATGGCAGTCATGCTCGGACTTTATTACATTATATATATGTGTGCGACCCCGGACGAATGTATCCGGCCGGGACAGTGGAGCTTTATATGGGAGAAATGGAGGGTATTTTAGATGTTGGAAATTAAGAACTTAAATAAAAAATACGGAAGCGGCAAAGTTGCGCTCAAAAGTGTAAACCTCACGCTTCCGAGCGGTCAAATTGTCGGCCTCTTCGGCGAAAACGGAGCGGGCAAGACCACCATGATGAAATCCATTCTGGGATTTCTGAAATATGACGGAGAAATCACGCTTGACGGAGAAAAAATCACACACAAAAATATCGCGAGAATTTCTTTTGCGACGAGCGAGCATTCTTTCTTCCCGGCTCTCACCCCGGAAGGGCACAAAGAATTTTATAAGGAGCATTTTGACACTTTCCGCGAAAAGAGATTCAGTGCCCTCATGGAATTCTTCGAACTGCCGATGCGAAGAAGAGTCGGAAGCTTTTCCACGGGCCAGAAAAATCAGTTTGAAGTCCTCCTCGCCCTTTCGCAGGGAGCGGATTACATCCTCATGGATGAACCGTTTGCGGGAAATGATGTGTTTAACCGCGAAGACTTCTACAAGGTTCTGCTCGGAATTCTGGAGCCGGCGGAGACGGTGCTGCTTTCGACACACCTGATAGAAGAGGTGGCAGACTTTATCGGAAGGGCGGTTCTGCTCCACAAGGGTGAAATCATCGGCGACCTCAGTCTCGACGAAATTGAGGAATCGGAAAGGAGCCTGATTGAGATTATTAAGGAAACTTACCGCTACAGAGCCGACCGCGTAGGCAAGGCGATTGCGCGTATGGAGGAAGAATCATGAAAGCGAGAATCTTAGCACTGCTCGTGTTTGTGCTTTCTCTGAGCGTGCTCGTATACGCTTCAGGAAAAATAAACGAGACGGAAAAATTCGCAGAGGTCATTGAAACGACTCTCTCAGGAGATATTTCCAACGCAGAGGGCGTCAAACTCAGCTTCGGCGCCCACGCAGGAGAGCGCCTGGCATGGAAATGCACTTATGATTTCGGTGCGAAGCAGGGAAAGACAGAGTTTCAAACATACGAAAAGGAGCCGTACCTTCTTTCGACTTGGCCTAAAAATGAGCCTGCTGCATCCATTCGAAACGATGTCTGGTTTCCGGGCGCGCTCGATGTACTGAATCCAAGGACACCGGAAGATGCGCGAAAGCAAAAGGACATTCTTGCAAAATGCGATGTGCAGTGGGCTGAGACTGCCGGGGCGACGGCAAAGGCATTCACCGAAGGCGTGAAACCGGGGGAATATAAACATAAGAGCGTATATATAAAGGATATTTTTAAATATTATCCAATCGATTACAGCTTCAGCAGCGGAGGCATCGGACATTACCTGCACTTTGAGGAAATCGCGGCGGAGTACACTTACGAAGAACTGAAAATGCTTCGCGACGTCAATGAGTTTTTCCGTATTCCGGTTGCTGAAAAGGAAAGAAAATTTTGCAAATTCACCGTGAATTCGGGTGGGCAGATTACAGATTTCGATGTCAGCGATTCCAATGAAAGCGGGACGAGGTACTCCGAGGAAATTTTTGACCTGAATATGCGATACTGCAATACGGAGAGTGCCTTTTACATGCTTTTCGACGCGCACCTCGTTTCCTATTACGGAGAAGATTTGAAGGGAAAGACCGTCGATACAAGCAAAATCAAGGGTGGCTTCGGCATTTACAAGCTGCCGTGTGATTTGGAAAAGTCGAAATTCGATACGGGTAAGCTTCAGACCGTGTATCCGCTTAACCCGTCAAACTACTATGAAACCATCGAAACGAGTCCGGACGAAAAGTCCCTGCTGGTGATCGCACGAGACGCTCAGAAGGTCTGGGCGGAGGTGATTCGCATTTCCGACATGAAACGGGTACAGAAAATCGACCTCATCGACCTGACGGAAGGCAGAGATGAGGTGGACATGGGAATCGGCTTCCGAAAAATCTCGGACAACGCATATCTGATATTCAATAATGAGGGACAGCTTGCCGTGATGCGTTTTGCAAACGGGAAGTACCATAAGGATATGGCAGCTTCGGGGCTGCAGACGGAACTGACAAGCTACGACGCTCTCGACCGAGAAGATACGCTCATAGAATATGACGGAAAGAAGCTTGTGATTGCGGGGTATGTTTCGCTTCCGGGCGTGCCGTATGATTCGGTATGGGATCTTCCGGACGAAGGCATGTCCTGCGTGGCGGGGCTCGCGGTGCTTGAAGCGGGAGAACTTGCGTACTGCGGCAGGCTGACGACGAACCTTATGGATTACAGTGACAAGGAGAGCGTTGAGGCATTCATCACGCAGAAAGAGGATGCCCGGACGGGAAGGCTCAGAGGATTCTGGAAAGAAAATTTAAGCTCGGTAACCAAACGCTGTGACGATATGCTGGAGATTATAATATGAAAGAAAAATTAAAAGTGAATCTGTCCATCTTCGAGCTGCTGCTGCGAAACGGGGGATTAAAACTCGCGGCAGTCATCCTGCTCACGATGCTGACAGAAGGGGTTTTACTATATACGATGATGCAAAAGGAGACGCTGTACTACGAAAATCTTTTCGCGAGGGGCGCGGCAATTCCGCTGATGGCTGGCTTTATCCTGCTGAGCCTCGCAATGCTCAATCCGATGAAAGCGTCAAAAAGCAATTTGAATTACACGCTGAAGAGGCTGCGGGTGAAGCCGGCAGCCATCTTCGCTGCGGAGGCCGTGTATCTCATGCTGGCGTATGCGGTGTTCTGGGCGCTGGCGATTGCCTTGCTCTATGGCTTCGGTGCCTACTTTGCGCAAAACCTTTCGGAGGCACTCAATCGGGAAGCCGGACTCTTCCTGGCGTTCGGCAGGACGCATGATCTGTGGCTCTGGCTTCCAATCGGCAATGCGGCGCTTGCGGTTCGAAATGTAGTGGGAATCGCGGCGCTCAGTGCGGCAGCCGCGAGGTTTAACTGCTTCCTGCGAAAAGGTGAAACGAAAGCGATTGCTCCGCTTCTGACGCTGGTGCTTTTTACGAGAGCTTTTTACACGGATATCAGCGATACCAATATAAATCTGGTGAGAATCGCGATGCTGCTTGGGATGCTGCTGTTTTGCGTTGTAAGCACATGTTTTGAGGAGGCAGAATTATGAAGATGAGAAGAATTGCGGCCGCGGTGCTGATTTTGTCTCTGGCGGCAGGCGGATATGTCCTCACGCAGGTGAGCGGTCAAAAAGACTATGTGCGGATTTCCGAAAAGACGGTTGCAGGAGACGCAAATGCTGCCGAAGGACTTACGGTAAGCTTCGGCGCGAGCGTGTCGCGGAGCGGGCTTAACTGGAAAAACACTTATTGTTACGGAGCCGGCGGAGAAAATAAACAAAGAGTCGAGTTTCTGCCAGGCAATCCCGACATTGAGGCATATAAAACGAGTTATCAAACTTCTGTAAGTTTTGACATTTATAAGGACTTTGATCTTCAAAGCGTCAATGAGCTTTTTTACGAAAGACAGGAGGAACTGCCGCCTGCCGGCAAAGAAGCCTTGAAAACCGCAAAGCGAAAAAAGGAAATAAAAGAGATTTTGAAAGCACCTTTTACAGAAAATGCTGAAAGCTACATGAAAAACCTTCGGGACAGCATCCCGGAAAAGGGTGTGAAGAATATTGCCATACATGTGAAAGACCTGATGGACTATTATATCCTGAGCGGATATATCAACGGAACAGCCGAAATGCTTGATATGAGTTTTTACTTTTTAACCGCGAATGACGGCGCGGACTATGAACTTGAGCAGGCGAAAAAGTGGAAAGCGTGGAATGACTTCTTTAAAATTCCGGTTTTGGAGGAGGAATACATGAATTACCAATTGGCAAAAGGAAACAACGGAGAGCTTTCCGTGACGGCGGACTACGGCATTACAAAGGGAGGCGATGAGTTTGGTTTCAACATACAAAGCTGCGACACCGAAGAGGCATCGTACTTTTTCTTCGACGCACATTCATGGAACGGCCGGGTGGTCGATACAAGTCTGATTCCGGGCGGATTCGGCATCTACCGCATGCCTCATAAAAGCGAAAACGGTAAAAGTGTGATGGAAGAGCTGGAAAATATTTACCGTCTTGACCCAAAAGCCTATTACCAGAGCATAGCGGCAAGCCCAGACGGAAAGAAGCTGATGATTTCCTACTATTACAGTAATGCGGGCAGACGAGAACCAGACGAGGATGAGAAGGTGACTCTGTTTGCGGAAGTGATTGACCTTGCAAGCGGAAAGTGCGATGAGAAAATAACCCTTCTGGAAAACTGCCGGTGGCCGGTTGTGCGAAGTGACGGGGAATTCCAGGTTTTTACGGATAACGAGTCGAGGATGAAAATTTACCGCTACATGGACGGCAGATACCGCAAAATTGTTGATGCGGAGGGCTTGGATTTTTCGCTGCCGGGGCTTACGGACATTACAAGCAGCAGTACGGAAATTTTGTATGAAGAGGGAAGGGTGTCGGTGCTGTGCTACGAAACGATAAACACATGGGATGAGGATCGCAGCAAAAACGGTTTCGCCCGAACGAGGCAGTGTGTTTCCGCTGTTTTGAATGTATTTACGGAGGACGGCCTTGCGTACTGCGGCAGGCTCTATAATAACCTGCAGGATTTTTACGATACGGACACCTATAAAGAGATTGGACGAAAGCTTTGGAAAGAAGAAAAGTGGGGAGAGACTTTTGAGACAGACGCAAGATACCCTTATGGTATCAGCACGATAGGAAGCATCTTGAAGCTTGAGACGAATAAAGGAGAAGCAAAGTGATAAAACAAATCGAGGCTTACGAGCCGTATAACGAGCAGGAAGAGCGGGACAAAGAAATTATTCTTTCCATGCTGACGGAGGCGGAACGTATGGGCGAAGATATTTTTTCCCGTGAAAACCGCATGGCGCATATGACCGCGTCGGCGTGGGTTGTGAATCGCGACCGGACAAAAGTACTGCTTGCCTACCATAATATTTACAATTCGTGGGCGTGGCTCGGCGGACATACGGACGGAGAGAGGAATTTGCTCAGCGTTGCCGTGCGCGAGGTCTGTGAGGAAAGCGGTCTTACTCCCGCACATGTGCGGCCCGCATGGCTTATATCGCAGAAAGGCGATTTGTCACAGGGGAGTGCAGGAGACATTTTTTCGCTTGAGGTGCTCGCGGTGGACGGACACTTTAAAAAGGGCGAATACATTTCTTCGCATCTGCATTTGAATGTGACCTATCTTTTGGAGTCTGACGAGGAAGAAACGCTATATAAAAAGGAAGATGAAAACAGCAGCGTAAAATGGTTTTTGCCTGAAGAGGCGCTTGCGGCATCAAGCGAACCGTGGTTTGCAGAGCATATATATAGGAAGTTAAATGAAAAAGCCGGCTTATAAGGCTTTTTCTTGCTTGGTCGGTAAAATCATGATAAAATGAGAAAAAAATATATTTGCTGACGGCAAGAAGGAGGTTTCTCATGTTACATGAAGTGAAATTTGAATCTTTTAACGAGCGCGATACCGTTTACGGGTGGATTTATGTACCGGCATGCGAGCCGAAGGGAATTGTTCAGCTGATTCACGGATTTGGCGAACACTCTCGCAGATATTTCCACATGATTGTCAGATTTATGGAGGCAGGCTACATCGTTGCGGCTGACGACCATGTCGGACACGGCAAAACCGCTCTGGAAAACGACACTTGGGGCAACTGGGGCGACAAAGGCTGCCACACCATGATGGAGGACGAACACCGCATGAAGGAAATAGCATGTGAAATCTACCCGAATCTTCCATATTTTCTTTACGGTCACAGCATGGGCTCGATGATTGCGCGTGATTTCATGGCGAAATACGGCGATGAGCTGACAGGTGCTACCATTTGCGGCACGCCGGGCGTGTTCCCTGTAGCGGATGAAACCCTCGCAAAGATTGACCGCCTTCTGGCGGAAGGAAAGGGCGACGACTGCGACCCGGATCTCGGAGGAGAGCTTCTGGGCTGGATGTGCGAACGCTGCGGAGAAATCAAACTCGGAAACGAGTGGATCTGCCATGACCCGTATGTTCAGCAGGATCACGCAGCAGACCCGTTTGACGCATTCACCAAGCCGACCTCAAACCGTGCGATGAAGGACTTCGTTGACATGTTCGCAGCTGTGGAAGGTGTGGAATGGGCAGCAAAGGTTCCGACAGACCTTCCTATCTATAATATCGCAGGCGATCAGGATCCTGTCGGCATGTACGGTGAAGGCGTATACCAGGTTTCCAACTGGCTGGCGCGGACCGGACACGATGTTATAACAGAGCTTTACACAGGATTCCGCCACGAAATCCACAACTATGCAGAGATTAAAGACGAGGTTGCGGACGGCATTATCGAGTTCATGGACGATGTTCTTGGCGAACTGGAATAGGGGAAGAACCATGCCTTTGCAAAGCTGCGAAAACTTTTCGGGCTTTTTTCGAAAAAAGTCGCAAGAGTTTAGAATTAAGTTAGAATTTTTATTCTAACTTATTTTTTTTATGTTGAAATTTCAACATTCATAGCCATTTACCTTTCTTGACATTTGATTTTCTTGCTCAAAAAACGGTTATGGTGAAATTCTATCCGACAAATGTCCGACAGAGTTAAGAGTTAAAAGTTAGAGTTAAAGTTAAAAGTAAAGAGAAAGAGAAAAATAGTTAAGTTATGTTACACAACGAAACTTAACAGAACTAAGGAGGATGAAATGGTTAATGTTTATTTAAAGTATAACAAGCTTTATGACGAACGCAAGGCGGTTTATGAAAAGATTGGGTATATGTTCGCAATGGAGGAAAATGTTGTTTTCGATTTTGCAGAAAACTGTATTTGCTTCAGCTCTGCTTTTGCCGCACAAGTTTATTTGAAATATTTCAACGAGGTTAAAGCTCTTAACTCTGAAATGGCTGAATTAGAAAAACTTTTTGATAAATAGGATGCGCTGGGCTTAAACAGCGGAAAGTGAGGAAAACATGGCAAGAGGAAAAACAAGCTGGTCGCAGGATAACAGAAAAATGCTGGAGCATTTATTGAAACAGGGTTTTCGCGTTGCGAAAATATCGCAGGTAATGGGTATTCCGTCGGCATCCATCTACAATGAAATTCGCAGAGGTGTTAAACCGGAGGAATACAACAACCGTCAATACATTAAGTATTCCGCAGAAGCAAGCCTTCAGACCCAGCTCGAAATAATGAAAAAGCGCCTGATGGGCGAGATGGGCGAAACAAAAGTAGGAGAATAATATGGCACACACAAAAGAAAAACCAAGTACATATTGGTACTTTCGATTTTCAGACAGGTTTTTTGAGGATTTGGAGATTCTTCGCTTGCAGAGACTTCCGGCAAATGCAGGCTATGAATATATCGTGATTTTGTTAAAGATGTATTGTTTCTCAACGAGAAACGGCGGGTCTATTCGAATCCGAACATCCTATACAGGCGGCATTGACTATCGGCTGATTGCCGATGCAATACGACATGACGATGTGGAAACGGTGAAAGCTGCCATCAACTACTTTATGGAAGTCGGACTTCTGCAGGTATTAGAAACCGTCGATTATACGACACTCATTGCTCCGGGCGTTCAAAACAATATCGGACGCTCATCAAAAGAAGCTGACCGCCGCCGTGAACTTAGGGGACAGGAAAAAGAAAGACAGGAAATGCTTCCGCAGGTACAAGAAAGTCCAAAGCTGCCGGAAGCAGACGAGCAGAAATATTCTTACGGACTGTTTAAAAATGTTCCACTGACAGCAAAAGAGGTGGAGACATTGAGCGCAAAATACGAGAATGCGGATAAGCTGATTAACGAACTTTCGGTTTATAAAAATGCAAATCCGGACAAAGCCGATTCGATAAACGATTTTGAAGAGCTTCGTAAAAACGCAGAGAAGAAAGGTATCTTGCGTACAAGTAGCGAAGAAATTCCGAAAGGAATATTCAATAATATTGTTTTGAGCAAAAAGGAGTGGGACAAACTTTGCAAATCTTTTGCGGACCCGAAAGGTCTTGTCGATTATATCAGTCAGCGAATTTTTGCTAACGGTTATGTGATGCCATCGCACTATGCATTTGCCGTAAAAGTCGGAAGAGATGATCACTGGATGACGCTTGCAGATAAATTAAAGCAAGATGCAGTCCGAAAAGAAAATCAGGCAATCTATGAAGCACAGGTGGCGGCAGAGGAAGCAGCAATGGACGCACGGGTAGCTGCGGAAGTTGAAAAGAAGAAAAAAGAAACGGGGATTACAGACAGCGAGGAACTTGCACACACCCTAATGCGAGAAATGACAGAAAAGTTTTCGAGGGAACTATAAGGGGAAAAGATGGCAAAGCAAAAGGCTAAGAGGAATCATTACCAGATTAAAACTTCATATCGACTGCAACCGGAGCTGTATAAACTCATAATTTATACCATTAAGCATGTGTATCTGAATGTCTTAAGAGATGCTAATGATTTAATCCCGCTGAATGTGACCGAATCGAAACAAAACATCACTATCGGAAACTATAAGCAGGAAGTGCGTAAAACCGATTTTGGCGAAGTAACGAAAGACCCGACCGGAAATCTTGCACTGAACCGTACCGGAGATGATGATATTGTCACAGCATGTGATGATGCATGGAACTCCATTCCGCGTGAGTATTGGGATGAAGTATATCGTCATATTGTGTTTGACGCCCAATATCGGTACATGGACAATGCTCACGAAAATACATACAAAAGATATGTGGCGCAATATGTATGGTTTGTGGCGAGAAATCTCGGACGAGTTTAAGGGGAAAGAAAAAACAGGAGGAAATTATGGCAAACAAGAATATGCAGGAAAGACTGATGTCGAGCCTTGACAGCGGCGCGAAACGCGATTTGTTCCGCGAACTGCCGTCATCAGAGGAAGCAATGGCTGCAATCCTATTGACGGATTTAGACGGCAAGAAGAAAACACAAGGAAATGAAATGACAGGGGCTGACGAAAGAATTATAAAAGTTAAACTAAGTGACATTATCGACCACCCGAAACAGCCTTATCGCGTGGAAGATAATGACGAGATGGAAGAACTCGTGCAGAGCATAAAGGATAGCGGAATCTTATCTCCGATTCTTTTGACAGATGCCTATGGTGATATGGATTTGGGCGGAAAGTATTTGTGCGTTGCCGGGCATAGAAGAAGACACGCAGCTGCGCTTGCAGGACTGACAGAAATCCCTGCGATTATACGCACACTGTCAGAGGAAGATGCAGATATTATGCTTGTAAGCACGAATTCACAGCGTGAAGATACATTGCCTTCGGAAAAAGCAAAGGCGTTTTTGATTCGATATGAAGCATTAAAAAGAAAAACAGCTCGGGATCAAGTTGGACAAGAAAGTGAAAAAAAGTTTTCTGCTGATATTATGGCAGAAGAAAATGGCGTTGGGGCTTCAACAATAAAGCGTTTTTTGCGGTTAAACGAGTTATTGCCGGAATGGCTTGACGCAGTAGATAATTTTGCAAAAGGAGATAAACGGGATAAAGAATACCCTGCTATCGGAATGACTACGGGAGTTACACTTTCGTACCTGAAGAAACATGAACAGCAATATGTATGGCAGGTTTGCGATGCACAGGATATATCATTATCGCTTGAAATGGCTGAAAAACTAAAAGGACTTGCCGGGTGTCTGACACTGGATACCGTTGATGGATTATTCTATGCAGAAAAAAATAAAAACAAAAGAGATAAGCCAGCGAATACGCTTAGGTTCTTTTCAAAAGCATTGATGAAAAAGACGGATGAGTTTTTTCCGTCTGATGATATGTATCAAGCACCGGAAATCAGAGAGGCAACCATTATTGAGGCATTGGAACTGTACTGGAAATCTAAAGGAATAAGCCTATAAACAAAGGATTAGTCCAAGTTGAACCACGGACAAAGGATTAGTCCAAGTTGGACCACGGGCAGAGGATTAGTCCAAGTTGGACCACGGGCAGAGGATTAGTCCAAGTTGGACCACAGGCAGAGGATTAGTCCAAGTTGGACCACAGGCAGAGAATTAGTCCAAGTTGGACCACAGACAGAGGATTAGTCCAAGTTGGACCACAGGCAAGAATATGCCTATTATGATAAGTCTGCGAATTGCAGGCGCAGAAAAGAAAGGAGAAAAACTATGGGAAAGATAATCGCAGTATGTAATCAGAAGGGCGGGGTTGGAAAGACTACCGCAACAATCAATTTAGGTGCAGCACTCAATCAATTAGGGCATTCGGTGCTGATGGTGGATGCAGATCCACAGGGACATTTAACGGTAGGCTTGGGGGAAAACAAGCAGCGTATGCAGCAAACGCTTGAAAACCTTATGCGCTGCGTCATTATGGATGTAGACATATCCGGGAACAAGGATGAATTCCTTGTTGACATTAAAAAAGCACCGAGAGAAAGCATTATTTGCTCGAACAAAATGCTTGCAGGGATGGACTATACGATTCTCCGCACACAGTCGATGGAAGTCGATAGCTCGCAGATTATGGCAAAAGCACTCGAACCGTATCGAAACGAATTTGACTATATTATCATTGACTGTATGCCGTCCTTAGGTTCCATCACAACAAATGCATTAAATGCTGCAGACAGCGTAATCGTTGTAATGAATCCGGAATATTATGCGGTGGATGGATTTATTGAATTGATAAACACGCTGAACACGCTTGGAAAAAATCAACAAAACCAAAACCCAACTGTCATTGAAGGTGTCCTCTATAACAAAGATAGGCAGAATCTAAATAACACGAAAATAATAAAAGAGACGGTAAAAGCATTTTGCGAAAACTTCAGCACATCGCCACGAATCTTTGAAACAAGCATACCGCTTCGGTGTGCATACACCGAAGCAACCGGTGCAGGATGCAGCATATTCGATTACCGGGCAAAAGCAGAGCCGACCGAAGAGCGACAAGCATTCCTGAATCTTGCAGAAGAGCTGACGCAGTAAAGGAAAAGGTGAAGCATGGATAAGAAGAGAGAAACTGAAATAGAAATTAGCGAGGAATTTAAAGAGGATTTAGGAAAACTTTTAAAATTTTGCTTAGAAGCAAATACCGACAGTCTTGAAATAGAATTTAATATTGGCAGGGGGTTACTCATTGCAGATATTTCATTTCGAGTGGAGGTCGATAGAAAGGAGCTTCTCAAATGAGCATGACGATTTTTCATATTATACTCATTGTTATAATAGTACTGGGTATTGCGGGTGTCGTATTGAAAGAACTTGTCTGTATTTTGCTTTCCATGTATTTATACATTTTGTATGCTCTTTATATAATTTCACAACCGGATTTTGTGACAATGTCAGTATAAAGAAAGAATATAAAAAGATTGTACTGCAGCCGAAATTTAACTATGTTATGCTGTATCATGGAGATAGGAATCTGTCTCTGACGCAACATCAACATGAGTGTTGTAAAAGTTTTTTCATGAGAGGCTGACCGCTCTGTATGATGTACAGATGGAAAGCCTCTTTTCCTTTGCTCGAAAAGTCACAAAGATGACTTGTCAAGCAGCTACAAAAATGATTTAATAGATACACGAGAAAGAAAGGTGGAATACGAGATGACAAAACAAGAATTTATTGCTATGATGGCAGAAAAAACAGGATTTACGAAAAAAGATACAGAAGCAGCACTTTCCGCAACATTGGAATGCATTCAGGAAGCACTTGCAGACGGCGAGAAAGTGCAGCTCATCGGCTTCGGCACTTTTGAAACCAAGGAGCGTGCAGCAAGAACCGGAAGAAATCCAAGAAATCCGGAAGAAACCATCGCCATTCCGGCAGCGAAGCAGCCGACCTTTAAAGCGGGAAAGGTATTAAAGGATGCAGTAAATCAATAAAGGAGATTTGAAAATGTATAGAGAATTTATTGAAATCAATCCCTCGACTCCCAAAGATATATTGGAGGAGATAAAAAAGATATGCAGCGCAGCGCATAAAAACAGAGCAGGAGAGGTTCCTTTAAAAACTTTAGGCGAATATTCATTTTGCTTTGAAGGAAATGAAAACGATTACGGCTGTCTTATGCTTGCCAGTCTTTCCTTAAATAATAACAAGGTGTTTAAAAGCTATATTAAGTCATGGCTTTGGGAAGATGAAGAACCGGAAGAAAACTGCGATATTCTGAAATCATTGGCAATGCCTATTGTTGTTTGAGGTAGGTTATGGCACTTGGAAGGAAACAAATCGCATTTGACTTGGATACAAAGAAATTAGAAAAATATTATCCAAGCGAACACTGGAAGAATGCGTATCGAGACATTAAAACTTTCATGCAGAAGAACAGTTTTGATTGGCAACAAGGCTCCGTTTATGTATCGACGAGGGCGTACAACCCGCAACAGATAAATGCATTGATGTGTAAAATGGTAGATGTATTTCCGTGGCTTAATGTCTGCATGAGGGACTGCGCGGTAACAAATGTTGGGCGTTCGCATAAACTAAACTTTTTGTTTGATAAAACGGCAAATATTCCTGAGAATTCCTTTGAAAAAGACACAACCTTTTCTCTTTTGGAAGAAGTGGTAAAAAAGCATCAATTTCAAAATGAAAACACTTTTTCAGAAGAAATTGATTCGGAGATTGACATTGAAAAATAAATAGACAAAGAGCAGCAGGGCATTTCTGCTGTTTTTTCTTGCAAAAAAAATATAAAAAAATGGAGAATCACTCTTTACCACCTCTGCGGAGTATGTTATAATAAAGAAAAAGGAAAGAGGTTGAGACAATGTCAAAGACATCAACACAGGCAAAAAGGCAATGGAATGCAAGGAACTACACCGAATTTCGTGCAATTATACCAAAGGACATTGGAATGCAGTTTCGGCAAGTGTGCAAGACACTCGGCGTTTCCTATAACAGCGTCTTTTCCAAAGCGGTAAAAGATTTTTTAACAGAACATGAAGAGCTGATAGAGGAAACAACAGAATAGAGCAGAGTGCAGGAAAGAGAAAGAGGAAAGAGATTATGAAAAAGAGAAGATTTGCAAGCATACTGTTATCAATTACGCTGGCGGCGGCATCTATCGGTTTTGCCTATGCAGACGAAGTCACCGTATGTCCGGAAGAATCCCCGGCAGCAACCATCGCCGCAGCTCAGGCAGCAGTGAACATGAAGAATATAAAGCCGGAGCTGAAAGCAACATCGTATTCCTACAACAAAATCAAGCTGTCGTGGGATGCAGTCAGCGGCGCAGGCGGCTATGAAGTGTATCGTGCGCCGCGTAAAACAGGTAAGTTTCAGAAAGTCGCTGCGATAGTAGCGGAAAAAACATCCTACATCAATACCGGGCTTACTTGCGGCAAGACCTACTGGTATAAGCTCCGCGCATATCAGCTCAAATCCGGAAAGAAAGTATACTCAAAATATTCAGATGTAAAAAGCAGTTATCCTAAGCCGAGCAAGGTGAAGGACGCAAGCGTAAAATTTTCAAATAGAGATTTTGTTGGATTTGAAATAAACTGGGCGAAAACTACCGGAGCAGACGGCTATCAGCTTCAGTTTAAGCCCGGTAACGGAAAATGGAGTACATACTACCGCGAATACAATAGCTTCACCAAACGATGGGAAAATACTTATCCGGATGAATATAAGGGTAAGAAAGAAAGATTCAATGTAAAATACATCGTGCTTGGGACTGAGGCAAGCTGGGCAACGGGTTACAGTGAAGATAGCTACAGCTTCCGCGTCAGAGCATATAAGACGGTAAACGGAAAGAAAGTCTTTGGACTGTACTCAGAGCCGACCACCATCAAGCCTGTTTGGAAATCCGGAAAAGAACTTCAGGATTTTGTCCACACTTGGGTTGACGAAAACTATCCAACCTATGACAGAGCAGAAGCTGAAGAGTATGAAAAACACGCGACCCCGGAAAACGGAACGAGCTGGGGAACCACATGGACTTGGTACACAATAAACCAATATACAACAAAAGAAAACATTCTTAAATATTTCTGTGAAGGAACATTAAGATACTATTTCGGTGCATGGTGGGGACTTGCTGAAGAAACAAGGGGCATTCTGTATACGCGTGACCTTGGTGATGGCAATTATCGGGTATGGTGGCTTGGATAAAGCACTTGCAGAAATGAAAAAAATAGAATAAACTAAGTTAGAATAAGGATTATCCGCTGGGCGGTTTTGTCCCCTCAACATACATAGAGGGGAGGTGATGCTATGACAGCAGTTACATTTTCTGATTTAATTCAGTTAGGTATTCTGATTATAGGAATCATCGCTCTTTGTAAGAGTCAAAAATAAACCAAAGCCGCCAAACGAGCGTTTGACGGCAAACTCATTTCGGGACTGACCGCCATGCGAAAAGCGGTAATCCTTTTTCTATATATATACTACAACAGAATTAAAAAAATGTCAAACCGCAGCAGATAATTTCTGCTGTTTTTTTGTGCAGAAAAAGGGAGGGAAGAAGAATGGGAAAGGCACGAGAGCCAACGAAAAGGAATCGAAACACAGAAAAATTACAGAAAGGAACAGAAAAAGCATGATAAAAAGGAAAAAAACAAAGAAAGCGCTGACGCTAATCTTGGCATTTCTGATTGCCTTCACATATATGCCATTCGGCGTGGGCGTGGAGAAGGCGGATGCAACAAGTGGCATTACCGGAAGCTTTAAAGAAGGCAGAGTGCTGGAGTCTGCAGACGGCAGCACATTTAAATACACCGGAAATGATGCCGGATGGATGCAGATCTACTTCGTTTCATATGAGGGACGAAGTGGCGGAAGCTTCAAGGTCGGCCCCGCAAAGGAAGTCAGCCCCATCCGTGCGTATCGGGTAAACGGAGATGTTGCCTACTGCCTCGAGCATGGCGTTATGGCAGATGAGACGGTAAAACTTACCGGAAAAGACAGGGATAAAGCATTCCTTGAAGAAACATACCGAAAATCAGACTCAGGAAATTTGGAATACATTCTTAATAACATGAGCCTCTGCCTTTTGTACGGCAGACAAAGCGGCCGCTCGATTGAGATGCTGGAGAATAAACTCGGCTTTAAAGACAGCGACTACTACAAGAAAACGGCCTCAAGTTACAACTTAGACGACTGGGAAGTTGCAACAAGGCAGTTAATTCATGAAGCGCAGCAGCGTTTTCGTGACGACAATTTTAATAAGTTATCTTCTAATGGTCTATACTTTGAGGATTACTGGTACAAGGGCGTAAGTAATCCGGGAAACGGAAACGGCAAGAAGATTTCCCAGAGCCATTACCGTAAGCCGCTGGAAGGAACCGGAGCGGTTGACATTTACGATTATATGGCAAGGCTGATTAAAGACCATCTGCAGCTATCCATGAAAATGGGTAGTTACGATGATAAAAAGCCAAAAGAATTAAAGCTTACACAAGGCGATGATGGCAAGTGGTACTCCAAAAAAATTCCGCTTACCAAGAAAGAAGCCATCGCTGTTAAGATGGTAAAGGATAACGGCGATGAATACAAGAATTATCACATCAAACTTACACCGGAAGGTGGGAAATTTTACTATCAGTACATTATGGATTCCGAACCAAACTGGGATAAAACCTATACGGTAAAGAAAAAGATTGACTACTTCAAGCAGGTTCCGGATGATATGCTCATTTGGGAGTGCAAAGACGGAAAGGGCGGCCATGTGCAGGCACTTGCAACGGGCTCATGCGACCCGATTTCACGTTATGTCAAGTTTACAAAAGACGATACCCCGCCGCCGGTGCCAAGTGAGCCGCCGGAGCCGGAATACTTCCCGCAAATTCAGATTAGTGTGGAAAAAGAAGATTTAAATCCGGGCTGGGACGGCGATACGCATACAGGCATGGGCGATGCCAGCCTTGCCGCAACCTATGTCCTTCTTCGTGATGGCGTTGAGGTTGACCGCATTACTTTAGACGAATATGGAAATCGGCAGACCTTGTCCGATACACCGTGGCCGGACGCGCTGGCGCTCACCAAAACCGGAAGCGGAACAACCTCAAGGCACATGGTAGGAAATCCACCGTCTGACCACTGCGGAACAGACGGACCGACAAGATATGACTGGGACGGTGAAGTGACCTACGAAGTAAAGGAAATTCGACCGGACGGTCGTTTCATTGAGCCGGACAGCGGTAAGCGCAGCATGACGGTAACCTACAATGCGTTTACGCGTGATACAAGAAGCTATGCGTGTCAGACGCCAAACTGGACGGACATTGTCTATACGGTAAAAACCACGCAGACGGACGGCATCACATTCAGCGACCAAAACGGAACGATTGATGCCGTCGAAGATCCGATTTATGCGGATGCTGATACATTCATCAACGACTGCTATAGAGGAAAACTGACGCTGTCAAAATCGCTTGAGAATTCCGATGTTTTCTCGGAGAGAAAATCAGGAACCGTCGGCGGCGAAAAAGATTCAACAAAATCGAGATGGAAGATGAAGTTAAACTCCGGCGGCTGGGAAAGCCACCCGTACGTACGCTTCGTGCGGGAAGCTGATTTAGCGGACGGGACATCCGTTTACCGCGTGGTAAGAGACACAAGCGGGGAGAGCAACGAAACCACCGATATGGAAATCGGAACGAACGGCGATTTATATATCTATGACATTCCGTACGGGGAATATACGCTGACGGAAGTTTCTGCAGACGATGAATCCTTTGTGAAGGAAATCTGTCAGGTTAATATTCAGGAACACGATAAGCCCTATACGGTGACAGATAAGAACGATGACAGATATGACTACAATGTGAGGGATAAAAAGAAAACCAATGTCATTAAGGTTATCAAGACCAACGCAGAGACGGGAAAAATTGTTCCGGCAGCCGGAACAAAATTCTATCTTCGCTACATGGGCGACCCATTGCTTGCAGACCCTACAAAAGCTAAAAACTACGGACGGCTGCTGCCAAACGCCGAGGACATCACCAAAAAGGGCCCGTATACATGGGAATGCGATGAAAACGGCGAAATCCCCATTCCGTATGAACTCGAATGGGGAATCTACCGCCTCGAGGAGTGGCTGCTTCCGGAAGGATACTTTGTCGGTGAATACGGCGGAGGTGATACTGCGAAAAATCATGACTACGGAATCATCGAGGAAGGACAGCAGAAAGCACTTGCCGGACACGGCTACAGTGATGTTGTGGGAATTTTTGATGAGACCGGAAAGGCTGTGAAATATAAGGAGAAAGACAGCTATAAGCTGAACGAAGTCTTTAATTTCTACACATTCAAGGTTGAAAAGCAGGACGACCATGCGGACGGTAATTTTGCCTATAAGGTAACGGTGGATAAAGACATCAGTAAGGCAGATGAACAGTACGATTCTGCAGATTATCCGTACACGAATTACTATAAAGCAGTTGCCATGCCGAACAATATGGTAAAGGGTAAGATTGAAATTAAGAAAGATGGTGAAGTTTTAACCGGATTTAAAGAAGAAAGAAAAGACGGAAAGAAAGTCTTTACCCCGATTTATGAAATGGGAGCAGCCTTAAAGGATGCCGTATTTAACATTTATGCCGCAATTGACACATGGCTGAATGACGGTAATGACGGCCCTGATATTTATGACAGCAATACAGATGATAAGATTACCATTCCGAAGACAAAATCAACCAATGTTTCAAACCTCTTTGAGACGATTGTAAGCGCACTTTCGAAGTTTTTTAAAGGCAGCGGAGATGTTTATGAAACAGGAGAAATGCTTCATAATTCCGGCGCGAAACTTTGGTATTTAAAAGACAGAGCTGCAAAGGAAGACGGAAGATACACAAGAGTGTATGTTTCACCGGAGCAGAAGGACACCAAGTATTCCTACAGCTTCGAAAAAGAGGAAAACGGCTTTAAATACCGCTATGATGTAACGGTGAATATGAATTATAAGGCAAACGGGGATGCGGTAACGGATGTGGAAGTCACAAAAGTAACCTCAACTGCTTCCGGCTACAGCCTTACGCTTCCGGAAACAAAGCCGCAAGGCTCAGTTGGTGAGCATACATTTTCCCCAATCGAAAGCTATCTTGCAAAAGAAGATCCGACCGATACAAGAAAAGCCTCCAGCCTCTCGGTCAGTGAGAAAAGCTATACCTACGAACTTCTTGGCGGAAAAGACACCGACATCAGCGGAAACGAAGTAGACCTTTCCGACATCGGCGTGTCAGCCTATGAAGAAAAGGACTACAAGGCATATATCCTTACAGCTGAAGATGTCAAAGAAGAGGAAAGAGTTGTAACTCCGGCGCAGGATGCCGATGGAGATGGGGTATTTGAAATTCCGGAAGTAAAAGAAACAAAGACTTCCTACGAATGGAAAAATAACTGCGAGCTTGCAAAGAAGATAAAAGGTGAGAAGGCAGTCGTAAAGGTTGGCGATGATTTTGCGGTAGAAACTATCGGCTACTATCAGGCAGGCGAATATGTTTCCGAAAACTCCATGGTTCACTCCGATGAAGCCGGAAATCCGATTCCAACCTATACGATTCCGGAAGGTTACAGCCTGATTCCGTTTACGGGTGACCCGGAAGAAGAAGTACACCACATTATCATAAGTAAACCGGGAGAAGAAGGCAGCGTCTATCAGATTTTACTTAGCGACGGCACGACTTGGCAGGAATGTGATTCGGAAGGCAACTTCAAAAAGATGTTCGTTCAGAAGTTTACTGCAAAATATGAACAGGTTTCCGGAGACAATAACGGCTTTGCTTTCTCTTGGGACGGCTTTACGGTAGATGCAAAGGCCTCCGCTGCAGATAAAAATGTGGTAGTAAAGATTACAAAACCGGAATCAAAGATTACACCTGTATACGAAATCGGCGCAGGCTATACCTACAGCGAAGAGGGAAATACCGTAACGTTCACAGGAACAGAACCGACTTCCCCAATCTATTTCCTTTCCAAAGATGGAATTAAGACGGAAATGTATTATGCAGGCGGCGTGTGCAAGACCACGATTACGCTTCCGCAGAGTGCGGTGGATAAAAACTATCAGTATATTGTTCCAACCTTAAATTTTAAGGAAGATGGGAAAGACAACATCATTGACTGGTACAAGGCACTTTCCCCGGATAATCCGACAACCGAAGGCACCCCGATTCCGGGTGTAGGCTGGAAGGCAGAGCGCATCGAATCCGGCAAGACCGGAGAAGCGGAAAGCTACCGTATTGAAATTGTGTCAAATCAAACGGCAGATAATCCGATGGAAATCACATTTGCTGACGGATATACGATGACAATGTTTTCCGACACCGCAGAATCAGGAAACGGCGTTGGCGTAATCGTTCTTGATAATATTTACAAGACAAATCGCGCAAGCCTCGGTCAGCTTGTCGATACGATCACAACCGGCGAAGACGGAAAGACCGTATCAAAGCTTCTTCCGCTCGGCAAATACATCATTCGCGAAGTATCTGCACCGAGCGGTTATGTAGCAGAGGATAAAGGCTATGAAGTAGAATTATCCTATAAAGACCAGTTTACGCCGCTTGTATGGGAAACGCTGAATCTTGAAAATAAATATTTCACGGTAGAAATCGACCTTGAAAAAGTTTTTGAAACCGCGTTTGAAAGCGGAAATTACGCGGCAGGAAGCGGCGCAACTTTTGGACTGTATAACGCCGAAGAAATCAAAGCAGGAAAAGAGAGCTTGAAGAAAGATACCCTCATGGATGTCATCAAGGTGGACGACAAGGGAAAAGCTTTAAGCAAAATTAAGCTCCCATTTGGCGTATATTACATCAAAGAGCTTGCAACCAAAAGCGGATATACCTTTAGTGACATACCGTTTTACTTTGCAGTGGGCGAAGGAAAGGAAATTACATCCGAAAAATGTACATTTGGAACAGAAGATACAGAAAAAGGCGTGACGGGAGAAATCATTGCAAACGGCTTTAACCGGGCAAAAGTTACAATAAATACCGAGGTAAGATACCCAATGCCGGATATTACCATAGACGGCATCGCATATGCACTCACAGAAGATGTGAAAACGGATATGATTACCATTACCGCGGATAAGGAGATTGCAAAAGTAGAAGCAGACATTACGGGAGAAAAGGGCGTAAGCATGATTCTTCCAAACGGAAAAACATTAACGGTTTCGGTATCCGGAAATACCTTTACCTATACTTACGACGGCGTGACAAAGACATTTATCCCAAAAGTAAGTTATACAGGCTACAGTGGTGTATTTTCCGCAGATTTTACCCCAACAAAAGGTGAATCCCTTGCCGTAATTACAGACCGCATCATGGTAACGGAGCCGGGAGCTGCTGCAGATAGGCTTACAGCAGAAGTTACAAGGACACCGCTTTCGAAGGAAGAAATCGTAACCCCTGCGGTTCCAAGAAACGACATCAACGGCGATGGAATCATTGACCCGGCGCTTGGTGAAACCGAAGAAGTTCCTGCGGTAACAAAACAGGTTGGAATCCTTGATAAGGATGGAAATCAGACTTACACGCAGGCAGCCAAGGTTAAATATGTGAATATTGCAGGTGAAAATGTAATCGCAAGCACGATTATTCGTGAAAAAGACGGTAAAACATTAGAAGAACCCCTTTCCGAAAGTAAGGAAATCCTACTTAGTGCAGGCGATATTGTATCATTCAAAACAGAATCAGGGGCAGGCGTAAGAGTAATGCTTGATAAGAGCGGAACACTCAAGACAATCATAAACCATACTCTGACCGGGCAGCTTGGTGAGAGCGACAGTATGCTTGCATCGGTAAACGGTGCGAATAAATCGGATGAGATTACATTTGTAAAATCCGTAACCCTTGCACGACAGGACAGCAAATCCGATACTTTGAAAATTAAAATCAACACGACGGATAATTTAAATGTATCGCCGATTAAAAATGACAAGGTGAAACCGGATACACCACCGACGCCGCCAAACACTAAAAACCCGGCAATCCGAACAATCGCAAAGGACAGCAGGACAAACGACCACATTGCACTCGCAGGAAAGGATATAACCATTATTGATACGGTTTACTTCTATAACCTGACTCTGACTGCCGGACAGGAATACAAACTTGTTGGCGTTTTGATGGATAAAGAAACCGGAAAGCCGATTCTGATCGACGGCAAGGAAGTAACCGCTGAGGCGACCTTTAAGCCGGCCGTATCCACCGGAACACAGGATGTTTCCTTCACTTTCGATGCACGAACCTTAAAAGGAAAAGATGTGGTAGTCTTTGAAACCCTGTTTAAGATTGCAGCTGATAAAGATGGCAAAGTAACCGAAGAAAAGGTTACAAGCCACGAGGACATTACCGATGAGAGGCAGACGGTAAAATTCCCTGAGATCCACACAACGGCAACCGGGGAAAACGGTGAGAAGACCATCGAGGCAAAAGGAACCGCAATCATCATCGATACGGTAAGATATGATCATCTGATCGCCGGAAAGACCTATACCATGAAGGGCTATTTGGTGGACAAAAAGACCGGAAAGCCAATCTATGCAAACGGTGAGAAAGTTACTTCCGAGGTAACATTCACCGCAGAGAGCGAATCCGGCACGGTAGAAATGGTATTTACGGTAAACGCTAAGGCATTATCCGGAAAGAAAATCGTTGTCTTTGAAGACTGTTACTTTGAAGATGTGAAAGTGGCAGCTCATGCCGACATCAACGACGAAGGACAGACCGTAAAATTTAAAGCAACAGACGGCCGCATCGAGTTTGACACCGAGCGCGACGAAGACGAAGATGACGATATAGGCATCGTTCCAAAGACCGGAGACCGTATGCAGCTTCAGCTGATGCTGCTTCTGATGCTTGCTTCCATTTTTGGACTGCTGGCATCCATCAGGATTTTGAGAAAAGAATAGCTTTCCTTTCTTTCTGCGATATTTCGCAGTAGATTTTTCTTTTATGCTGCAGGGGCTTTCCCCTGCAGCGCAAATTTTAGGGAGACAAAACATGACAAACAGGAATCAAAACAACGCAGAAGCTTTTGCGTTTGCCATGCAGGATCGATGCGGGAAATTCAGCATTGCGCTTGGCGATGTCATTTCTTGCATACTGATAGCGGAAGAAAGAGGGTATTTGCCCGAACTTCCTTCGGAAATAAAGGAGCAGCTGACTGGCATGGCGAAGCGAGAGGAGATATGACAATGAACAGAAAAGATGCGACCGCCTTAAAAGCACTTGAAAACAGAATGAAATTAGTTGATAATGATATTATCGACCATAGCGACTGTGAAGAGTGCTTAGAGGAATATCTTTTTCGCTTTTCGGATGGAAACCGCGATAGGTATATTGGACTGAAAACAATCCTTCAGTGTTTTGAGATTGCAAGGGAAAAAGGGATTCTGCCTGACATTCCTTCCGCATGGTGGATAAAAGCGAAAACAAGATATGATTAAAAGTAAGGAGAAGAAGCGTGGATCTTTTCAAAACAAAGCCAGGAATACTGGAAAGGCTGCACATATTGGAAGAGACCTTTACCAATGCGACAAAGAAGCAGAAGAAATCCTAAACTACAGAAAATTGCAGAAGGGTTGATGAAAACAGACTTTCCTTGAACCTGTATTCGATTCGATTGTGAATGAGGATGAATGGCAAAAGATGTGGTATTCTACAGATAATAAATGGAGAGTGATTAAGGGAAATGAGTGATATATTATACAGTACCGATTTAGGAAAATATTATTTAGGCAAATGCGAAGAAACAATTCAAGAGCTAAATCTAAAGAAAAAAGTACAATTAATACTTACCTCTCCACCATTTCCTCTCAATAACAAGAAACAATACGGAAATTTAAATGGAGAGGAATATTTGAAGTGGTTTACAAGCTTAGCGGAACTGTTTTCAAGCGTATTGGCTCCAAATGGGTCTATCGTAATTGAAATGGGTAATGCGTGGGAAAAGAATCGTCCAGTACAGTCATTATTGCATTTAAATAGTCTTTTAAGCTTTGTAAATAATGAAAATGCAGGACTTAGATTATGCCAAGAATTTGTATGTTATAATCCTGCAAGATTACCATCCCCAGCTCAATGGGTAACAATTAATCGGATTAGAGCTATTGATAGTTTTACTCATGTATGGTGGATGTCAAATTCAGATTATCCCAAGGCAGATAATCGTCGGGTATTAAGACCATATAGCAAAAGCATGAAGAAATTACTCAAATCAGGCAAGTTCAATTCTGGCAAGCGTCCGTCAGAACATGTGATTAGTGAAAAGGGGTTTCTAACAGATAATCATGGAAGCATATCGCACAATGTTTTGGAATTGGAGCAAATAGATGAGGATAAGGAATTACGGCTGCCCTATTCTATGTTTAGTATTTCAAATACGAAGTCAAATGATTTCTTTACAAAGACATGTAAAGAAAGAGGGATTGTTCCTCATCCTGCGCGAATGCCACTTGAACTGGCGAGTTTCTTTATAGAGTTTTTGACAGATGAAGGAGACTTAGTTCTTGACCCATTTGGCGGTAGTAATACAACGGGATTTTGTGCTGAAAAATTAAAACGCCAATGGGTAAGTATAGAGGCTAATATGGATTATGGGAAGCAATCTATTATTCGTTTTGAAGAGCCAGCATTAGATTCAAATATTAAAATGGAGGAGTTTTAATTATGAGTTTGACACAAGAACTGAAAAACTTAGCTACGGTTGACATTTTTACAGAAGCTAAAAAAACTGATTTATTCATTGGAAGACCTTACTATCTTGATTTTGATAAAGCATATTTGCTGATAACGGATGCTTGGAAAGAAAAGGTAGGAGGTATTCCTCGGGGCACATTTTTGCTCGCTTTTTACGAAAATGAAAACGATGATGTTGATGAGTGCTTATTATTAAGAGCAATTAGACCTGCAAAATTGCCTACGGATAACGATGTAATTGCATCTAATAATGTATCTTCATATTTTAAAGCGAGGCAGCAAAGCCCCGCTTTTTGATTGTCCGAAAGGAGGTATGCATGAGCGCAGGAGAGATTATTACGAAAATAGCACCTATGATTTTAATGGCTGCTATTACCATATGCATATGTTATGCAATTATTTTGCACGAACGAAAAGATAGAATGATGAGAGAAGTTTGCAGAATAGCGGACGGAAGGCTGTACCAATGTCTTCTCAAAATCAAACTGAAAGATGGAAAAGAGGAAGTGGCAGTCGTTGGCTATTCCAATGAGATGCATGATGTGAAATCATTCATAGAAAATTGCAAATGGATAGAGGACGAAGAGGCCGGACTTAGTATTTCAGAAGAAACAAAATGCATATATATTCCTAAAAAATCAATACAGAAGATGACAATAACGAAAACATTAACACCAACAGGCGATGTCCTCTTTAAGGGTGGCATCGCAGTAAAAAATACAAAGAAACAAAAGGAGGAAACATGAAAAAAAGGATTTTTATGACTGTCCTAATTCTTTTTGTGCTAACCACGCAAATTGCCTTTGCAGCACAAAAAGAGGTCACGAAGGAATATACATTCGTGACGAATAAGGATGCAGAAATTGAATTTTCCGACATCGGAAAAGGTGATTTATCAGAGATTCCGCTGAGCATAGAAGTGGGTGGCAAAACCTATAATGCAGTTTCAGCGGATTTTTCTTTGGCAAAAAAGCCGGAAGAGATAAAGAAATCATACAAGGATTTAGACAAAAAGGAAGTGCCGGAATGCATTGAAAAAAATGGGGAAGTATTTAGCATTGCGACTGTCAAATGGACAGAAGAAAAACGCACGGCGGCAACCGGCACAAAACGCTATTACGGCTACAATACCAAGCCTCAAGCACCGGCAGAAAAAGAAATTACGGCAACCTTGCCAAACGGTAATACCATCACGGTTAGCGGAAAACTTGTGGGAATCCAGCGTGTAAAGGGTGATTTCAATAAGCCATTTTCTGTTACTGCAAAATTCATCGGTGAGCCGGATGTAGAAAACTACGTTCTTCCGGATGGAAGTAAGATTCCAAATGATGAAACAATACCGGTATTTAAGGGCTATGAGGATGTCATACTGAAGAATCTCGGCTACAGCACGAAAAATTACCGCATCACGGACGGAAAATGGATTTCCGACTATTATACCGACGATAACGGTGAAAGCTGTCGAAAAGCGAAATTTACGGGTACGCAGCGCGGCACAGACTGGGTGGCAACTTATCGCGAGGTGCTAAGTGACGCCAGTCCATCACTGGCAACCTACACCGCAGACTGCACCTACCGTTCGGACGATATGACGGTGAAAGCAGTCGTAACCTATGAGAAAGAAGGAATGTCATTCCTGATGAAAGCACTTCTCATCGGTTCTGCTGCAGTCATTATTTTAGCAATCTTTTTCATCCTGATTCTTGGCCGAATCCGGAAGAAAGAAGAAAATGCAGAAAGGAAGGATGTTTAAAATGAAAGAACTCAAAATCGGAAGACTGTCGGAAAAACCGGAAGTCAGAGAGGTAACGCTTAGAGATGGTGAAATAAAGAAAGTCGCAAATGCCTATCTTTTCGTTCGTGACCGCAATCAGGCAGCCGATGAAAACAATCATCACCCAAGCGTTGCAGTAAGGCTCACAGCATGGGATGAACGGGCAGATGCCCTTGCTGCTTGCAACAAGGGCGAGCTGGTATCCGTTATCGGCGCAACCGCAGCGGTGAAACATAAAAACAGCGACTTTACATCGTATGGAATGTACGTGTCATCTATTTATCGAAAGGATGTCGGAATTGAGCTGAACAAACAAATGACTGCACTTCTGAATGCGTTTGAGCGTGGGGAAGTAAGCTGCCTGTTTGATACCAAGACGGAGAAAATTATCGAAGATGTGGTGCAGCTTCCGGCTGAAAATCGAGAGGAAGAAATTGCACAAGAACAAGAAATCGACGAACTTGAGCAGATGCTCAGTGGTGCAGACGATTTTGAAGATGAAATTGAAAGTTTACTTTAGGAGGTTTTTATAATGAAAAAGTTGAAGAATTTACAAAAGAAAGTGATTACAAGTCTTACGACTGCCTGCCCATTCCTTTTTACAGCAAATGCCTACGCAAGCGGTATTACAGGCGGAGCCCTTACCGATGCAGCAGAAAAAGCATCCGGCGGCATTCAGGATGAAGCATTGGGAATACTTCCGTATGTTTTGATTGTACTTTGCCTTATTGGCGGCTTTACACTGATTGTGATGGGAAGAAAAGGCAGAGAACTGGTAAAAGATCAAGCGATTCCGACCATCATCGGTATTGCCATGGTTGTGTGTGCCGGCGGCATTGCCGGATGGATGTTCGGTCTTTTTAACTAACCCATTTTCAAATTTTAAGGGGTGATTTTATGAAAATTAACTCAAATTTTTTTGAGAAAGCCTTTCCGGGAAGCCGGCAGGAGGCAAAGGAAATTTCCCTTGAAAACAGGGAACGACTGATGAAATATAACAAATATCTGACAAACCCCGCTGTTTTAGCGGGGTTTTCTGTCGGAATGTTTCTGCTTTTCATGCTGTGCCTTAACGGGCTTGCAAACGGAATCACGGCACTTGTTGCAAAAGAAAAAATATCGTTTTTCGCAGCGATATTTTCATTTCAAAAAAAATATCTTATAGGATACGGCATCTGTCTCTTACTTACAGCAGCTGCCTTTCTTCGTATTTGGCTCGGCTTTTATTTTGCCTTTCGCTCACTGAATGTTGGCCAAAAGGGCACAAGCAGATGGACCACACGCGCAGAGCTTGCCGAGCAGTACCGGCTTGTTCCGGAGAAGAAAGAACCGTTTTGCGGAGGCGGCGGGGTTCCGGTTGCGCGAACAGAAAACGGAATCTATATTGATGATTCACCGGTAAATAATTTGATTATCGGTATTTCCCGCTCCGGTAAAGGTGAGCTTATCGTCTTTCCGGAAATTGATATTTATTCCCGCGCCGAAAAGAAAGCAAGCCTTGTTATCAACGACCCGAAACTTGAACTTTGTGCCGCGTCAATGGACACACTTAAAAAAAGGGGCTATGAGGTTCATGTCCTGAATCTTGTGGATCCTCTCCTAAGCATGGGATATAATCCGCTGACAGCAATCGTTGAGGAATATAAGAGTGGAAACGAGGCAGGAGCAGAAGAGCTTTGTGCCGCTTTGTGCACTTCCATTTTTACAAGCGATACACAAAACTCTTCCGATGGAACCTTTTGGTCAGATAACTCCATTGCGCTTCTTTCCGCACTCATATTAGCCTCCTGCGAGGACAATATCCGCGAAGACCGCATTGAAAATGCAAGAAGAAAAGCAAAAGTGGAGGAAGAGAATCAAAGGCGAAAGGAAGCGGCGATAAAGGCACTTTCCGCACAGGAGAGGAAAGCGTACTATATTTCGCAGGAAATCAAAGAACGGCAAAAAGAAGATGCCCAAGTAAGCATCCCTGTGCTTGCAGAATCGATTCTTGGCGATACTTCGCAGGAAAGTCTTTCTCTCATCACAAAACTTAAAAACGAGGAACCTGTCTTGCACTACACGAAACTTTCCCTCGTTGCAACAAATGAGCATGAGAAAAAAATCAATATGCGGAGCATTTATAATACATTCTCGACGCTTTCAGCGACACAGATTAACAGTAAGAAAAATGCACTGGATTTATATTTTGAATCGCGACCGGAAGGAAATCGCGCGCGCCTAAAATATGCGACGATTGGCGCAGCAGGCGATAAGACAAAAGGCTCGATTTACTCCAACACACTTTCAAAGCTGAAGGTATTTACCTATGATAACATTGCGAAAATGACGGCAAGATCCTCTGTCGATATGCTGTCGGTTGGATTTGGAGAAAAGCCGGTTGCTATCTTTTTGGGTCTGCCGGATTATGACCGATCCAATTGGTTTATCGCAACCGTTTTTATCAGCCAGCTTTATTACACACTTGCCAAAGCGGCAACGCATAATGCGACGCGCGGCATGGCAGGGAAATGCAACAATGAAGTTGTTTTTATTTTAGACGAGTTCGGAAACATGCCGCCGATTGATGACATGAGTAATATCATTACCGTGTGTCTTGGACGAAATATCCGGTTTAATCTTGTCATTCAGGATTTTGCACAAATCGAAAATCTCTACGGGAAAAACGCAGCGACCATTCGCTCAAACTGTGCCAATCAGATTTACATTATGACCAACGACAAAGACACCGCAGAAACCTACTCTGCGCTGCTGGGAAACGAAACCTATACGAATGTCAACCGTTCCGGCAAACGCTTTTCCCTTGATAAAGAGTACATCGAAAATCAGGAAGAGCAGCCCTTAATGGATATGAATCAGCTGATGAATCTTAAAGAAGGCGAAATGATTGTTTCACGCGTGATAAAGAGACGCGACCTGAAAGGAAAGGACATCGCAGCCTATCCGATTGCTTCGCTTGGGGAACATAAGATGAAGTATCGCTATCAGTATCTCATCGATGATTTTCCAAACCGGACGCTGACCGACCTTACTGATTTAGAGAATGTGGAAAATGTCGATTTAGCAAAGATTACATGGAGCTGCGAAAACTATCTGAAAAAGACGAAACTTTACGAAAAATACATTCGGGATAAAGCGTTTGAAACAAAAGACGGTGGCTGCCTGATTGTACCGGGGCTTATGAGCCCAACCGAGCTGCAGAAGCTTAGGGAAGTCTTTGCTTTATCAAAGCAGGCAGCGCAGCGATACAGCAGTGAAATCGAACCGGAAATGACGCTGGGAATGCTTTATCAGATTGCACTCAATCTGTATGGCGAAAACCTGAAAAAATCCATTGCGCTCTTTGCCCTGATTGACGAAATTCTAAGGCGAAATCATGTTGCAGTATCGGATCTTACGATAAATCGAAGAGAAACGCAGCTGCAGCTTTCCCAAGACCTTTCCAAAATGACGGAGGTGGGTACATGAGTGAAAAAGAAATACTGGATATTCTGCAAAACTGGTCGGAAGAATTCGGCGTTGCAAACTTTGGAATCAGCCTTGTGCGCCGTGCTGCGTTTGCACTGGCAAAAGGAATCGCGCATTTAATCGCAGGGCTTGAAGATGCAGCAAAAAGCCTATATAACCTTCTTCCTACTTTGATTGCGGAAAGTAAAATCGGTGAGTTGATTTCAGATTTTAAGCCGCTGCTTGTAGTGCTGCTGACATTATCCATTATGGCAACCGGATACATCATTATGTTCAAAAAAGACGGAAAATCAAATTTACTGCAAAACTTTATGATTTTGTTTCTTGTCTTTTCCGTTATGCCACTGACCGCGGGAAAGGTAGCAGACCTTACTGCAGGCGCTTCTGCCGGGGTTTTTAATGTAATGGAAGGTGAATCGGCTGCCGCCTATGACATCATAGAAAATAATGTGACGGATTTATATATGCTGATGGAAGAAGAACGCATTACCAAGTCCGAGACAGAGCGAGCGCGGGTGCTAAAGGCAGATACCAATGCCTTCAGTGCAAATCGGAAATCCATATCACTTGTAAAAATCAGTGCGCAGCTTGACTATGACGAGGAGGATTTTGGCGATTATCAAAAGTTGACCCAACGAGAAATTGACATCGATGCAATGGGAAAACCCTACCTGAAGAAATTAAACGGTGGCGTCTTTGATGTCACACACAGCTACTATTATCGCTATTCCATAAACTGGCTTGCGCTTCTTGTCAGCCTCCTTGCCATGTTTGTTACCCTGCTGCTTACCTGTGTGCGCCTTGCAAAAATGATTTGGGAAATTATATTAAACCTGATTTTTGCGCCGTTTGTTGCGGTAACGGATCTCGCAAGCGGTCAGCGCATTAAAGAGCTTTTGCGTAATCTTCTTTCGCTTTTTGCAATTATGGGTCTGATTTCGGTAATTTTGGGCGCATATAACCTATGTATGAAGCTTTTGTCGTACCTGTTTCAAACTGATGCAATTAACTCATTTTTATACCTGCTCCTTCTGATTGGGCTTGCAAGCATTACAATCGAGGGACCGAGTATCCTGCAGCGCATTTATGGCATCGATGCCGGTGGTCGTGGACCGCTTGGTATGCTGCAAAGCGTTTACTACGGCGTAAGACTGGGAAAAGATGTCGGCAGAGCAAGCGCAAAAACAGCAGCACTTGGTGCGTCTCTTGCCAAATCCAGCATGAAGCAAGGCGCAAAGGCAGTTCAAAACGGAAGAGATAAAGCGAAAAGTCATTTAAAATCTGCTTCGCCTGTCGAAAATGATGCAAAAAATATGGGTGCAAAAGCAGAGGAAAAAGTAAATGGAAATGAGAAAACAGAAGTGAATCTTTCTGCGAAAAATCAGAGAAGCCATTTAGGCGGAAATAAAGTATCTGCAGATAAGACAAACCTTTCTCAAAATCGTAAAGAAGAAAGTCGTAATCAGGCAAAGACGGAAGTCCGTGCGCCGCGTGCGAATGCAGGAAAGGATTCTCTTGCAGCTTCCGCAACGAAGAATTCCGGAAGAGAAAAGTCCCTTGGCTTAAATGCTTCAAACAAAATCGGCATGAAAAAACCGGGAGTTTCGGATCTTTCGCAAAAAAGCCGGGCAAACATCACTGCAAAATCACCAAAGCTTTCCGGCAGCAGAATGACTGCAAACACAAAAACGCTGCAGGGCAATCTTAGAAGTAAGAGTCTGCATCCGAAAGCAGAACCGAAAACGACTTACCAAACGACGGATAACCGCATTATAAAATCTTTGCGCGAAAAGAATGGTATCGAGACAAACCCGGCTGCCGGAAAACAAAGTGCAGCACAGGCAAAAAAATTCGGTCAGCGAAAAGGACTAAAATAGGAAAGGAGGAGCAGACAAATGCAAATGCCAAAAGAAATCAACAGTAAAACCGAACTTTTTCGAGGTGTTCATTTTGAAGATTTCGTATACTTTTTAATGTATTTTCTGATTTTTTATCTGTTTCAAAACCTAGTGCATCCAATGCTTGTAATTTTTTATTACATTTACAACGCTTTCATTGGGATATGGCTGTTTGCACCGTCAAAAAGTCCCAATCGAAAAATCTTTCATTTGCTTTTATACCGTCTGCACCGGAGGAGAAATGTAAACTGCTATCTTCCGGAAGTGGGAAAGAAAGGAGAGATTTTCTATGAATAAAAAGCAGGCGCACGTGCAAAAGAAGGAAACGCGGAAAAAGGAGGCTCATGCTCGCAAGGAGCGAAACCTTTATCTGCGAAAAATGAAAAAATACGAACCGGCGCAAATCAGCGGACTGATTCCGATCAGCGCATGGGATGCCGAAGGAAACTTCGGCATCATGTCTGACGGAAGCCTGATTGACTTCTTGCAAATTCGCTGTAAAAATTTATATAACGCTTCGGAAGACGAAATTCACTACGATAATACCAAGTGGGATAAGCTCTTTATGACTTATCCGGATGATTTAAAGTTTATCGTTATGAACTTTCCTCCGGACATTTCAAAGCAGCTTTCCTATGTGAAAAAGGTCGCACAAAGAACCGAAAATCCGGTTCTTTTTTCTATGTTGGAAAACGAATACGAACGAATTCTTGACATTGCAGAGCGAACAACCGACAGGGACTACTACCTTGTTTTCTTTGCACAGGACTACACGCAGTATCTTGACCGGAAATCCAAAATCAAAGGCGTATTAAATCAAGGAAAAGCATTGGTATTTGAGATGACACAGGAGAAAAAAGAACTGATTCTATATAAACTCAATAATCTTAATGCAAATATCATATTCCGAGGAAGGGGTGATGGGCTTGTTTTGGAAGAACCGTAAAAAAGAAGAAAAATATCAGAAACTGAAAAAAGTGAGTGATCCGGCATTCATTGCAAGAATCAACCCACAGCTTGGCATAGACTTTTCGGACGATAAATTCATAAAAACCGGAGACGGTTATGTTGCGTGCATCTATGTGTATGGCTATCCGCGGAATGTCTATGATAACTGGCTGTATGAACTGACGACAGCAATGGACGAAAGCGCGGTTATCATCGATGTCATGCCGCAGGATTTAAAAATCGTAAAGCAAAACATTAACCGTTCGATGGAGGAGCAGCAATCAAGGCTGAATACTGCAAGGACAAATATGGAAGCAATTGATGCACAGAACCGCTTTGATGAACTGGAAGCAATGTATGAAGAGATTTCGCAGCTGGGAAAAGTCATGGATTTGATTTGTACGCGAATTTTTGTACCGGGGAAAACGCTTTCCGACTGTGATAAAAATGTGGGCGAAGTCATTAACTCCTTAGATAAATATAAAGCGGGAGTTTGCCTTTATGAGACAAAACAGGACTGGCTTGCTATTTTCCGCCCGCAGTCAAAACAGCGGGATTCCATTTACAAAAAGGAGCTGCAGCCGGTTCCATCCGAAACGCTTGCGGCAGGCAATCCATTTCATTTTTCCAAACTCATCGATCCAAACGGCTTTTACTGGGGCGAGACGGATACCGGAGGAAATGTCCTCTTTGACTTATTTTATAACGATGGCTATTCGCGCCTTTCTTACAATGCGCTGTTTTTCGGCATTATGGGCAGCGGAAAATCAACCTCGATGAAGAAACTGATTGACGACCGAGCGGCGCGTGGAGACAAAATCCGAATTTTTGATGTAACCGGAGAATACCGAGAGCTGACGCTGCAGCGTGGAGGACGAATTGTATCGTTTGACGGCTCTGGCGATGAAATGATTAACATTCTTCAAATTTTACCGGCAGCAGACACCGACCAGCTGTCCTATGTGCAGCATCTATCAAAGCTTTCGACCATTTATAGCTGCCTAAGACCGGGCGGCGATGAGATTGAGACGCAGGACTTTGAATCCGCCATCAGCCGGCTTTATGAGGAATGGGGCATTGTTGATGCCAAAGGCAATATCCTGATACGATTAGCAGACTATGCGGCAAATCAATTTCCGATTCTTTCAGACCTATACAGCACGCTGCTGCGAATGAAGAAGGAGATGGAAGAAAAGCAGAACCTTACGGAATCCTACGAGCGCATTGTCAACATTCTTGCCGTGATAAAAAACTGCTGCACAAACTACAAAGATATTTTCAATGGCTATACGAGCATCGGAAATATTTTTTCCGAGCAGATTCTTTGCTTTGATTTACGAAATCTTCTTGCAATGAAGGAAAATGTCTTTGACGCGCAAATGACAAACCTTCTTGGAATGTCATGGTCAGACGCTGTCCTTTCCGGCGCGAAATATAAGGAAATGGTGGAGCAGAAAGAAATCACGCTTGATGAAGTCATTCACAGCGTCTTTATCTGCGACGAAATCCATCGCTGGCTGAATCCGCAAAAGAAAGAACTTGTGCTGCAGGTAACGCGTTTTGAGCGTGAAGCAAGAAAGTGGTTTTGCGGCATTGTCCTTGCAACACAGTCCTTATCGGATGTTGTGCCGGATCATATCTCCTCAGAAGAACTGCAGAATATGCGAAACCTGTTTGAACTATCGACTTACCGTTTTGTCCTACTTCAAACCGATTCGGTAAAGCATAAGTACCGGGAGGTTTTCGGTGAGAGCTTCAGCAACTGGGAAATTGACCAGATACCGACGCTGTCGCAAGGGGAGGCGATTCTTTCCATTTTGGGTGTGGGAAATTTTAAATTCCATATTCATGTGCCGGATGAATCACTTTCCTACTATAAGGGCGGTGTGTAAAAAATGAAGAAAAGAATCTATGTCGGGATAGTTTTATTTGCTATGTGTATTTGTCTTTTGCTGGTTCCGCTGTTTGCGGCCGTTGCATTTGTGGAAGAACTTGCAAAAGATGAGCACAGCGGCAGCCTTGATGACATTCAGTCTTCCTATTTGAATTTGGAATTTGTGACAGGAAAATTTAAAATCTATGATAAAGAAAAAATCCGTCTCTATATTTATGATCAGGAAGGGAACATCATATATAAGCTTTCCGGACATATTTCCGATGAAGATGTGAGCATTTATAAAGACGATGGAAATATCGAACTTTCCGGAAGCTACCGCGCCGGAAAGTTTGAGCTTTCCGGGCAGCTTTCCGGTCAGGAGTTTTTTATGAAGGGGCCAAGCTCGTCTGCAAATGGCTATATCGGGCCCGGTGCGATTTCACTCGGACAGGCATCAAATACCGGAAAGCTTATCTTTCCGGTTGCGAATTACTTTTACGGAATGACCAGCGATTACACAGTCCGAAAACATCCGATTTACGGGTATGTTCATCAGCACGCAGGGGTGGATTTAGCCTGCAAGCAAGGTGCCGATATTGTTGCTGCAGGAAGCGGTCTTGTCACATTTTCCGGGTGGAACGGAGGATACGGCTATATGATTGAAATCACACACCCGAAAGGCTTAAAAACGCGTTACGGACACAATGAGAGCCTTCATGTATCGCGCGGTTGCAGAGTAAAGGCAGGGGAGATTATCGCCTCCGCAGGCTCAACCGGAAACTCGACCGGGCCACACTGCCACTTTGAGGTTTACTACAAAGGAAATCTCACAGACCCGAAGAAATATATTACTATCCCATAGGAGGACTTCAATATGGACAAGAAAAAAGCTTTTTTACTTCTCTGCATTTTGGCGGTTTTGCTTGCCGTTTTTCTCCTCTTTCCCGGAGGCAATGAGACGCATGGCGCAGATGGAGAAATACAAAAAGAGGAAATCGCAAAGGAATCTGAGAATCAGGAACGCAAAGAAGAAAAGCCGCTGCGGATTACCGAGTGGGACGAAGAAGAATTTGCAGAAGATAAGGAAAGCGAAATTCTCGGAACTTTTGCTCGCAAAGAGGCAGATACAATCGTTTTTCTGTATTTTGACCGGCAGGAGACCTATTTAAAGGAAGTCCACAGGGGCGAAGAAATTACAAAAGAACTCGGTTCCTATCATTTAAAATCAGATGGGACAATTTTAAATATGGGTGAAGATGATTTTACTTTTCAGCGCGACGGCAGCGATATTATTATTGACGGATGCCGCTGGGAATTTTTAGAGGGAATCATTTTATCCGTTGTATAAGGAGGAATTATGTGTAAAAAGGATCGACACCATGATTTTGACGAAACAGAAATGATGAATCTTTTAAATCAGGCGCGCATGAACGAAAGGAAAAGGAAGAAGGAATTTTCAACGCCGGAGCTTCTGCCGCCCGGTGAGAAACACAGCAGAGAAGACAAAGGTATGGAGATGGAGCGGGAGTTATGAAACAAGAAAACATTCGAAAACTCTATCGGGCAAGTAAGCGAAGAAGGTCATGGACAATTACGATAGCGATTCTTATTTTCGCCGGTTATCTCTTCTTTTTTACTTCCAATCTCACAATCCCGCAGCAGACTTCGCAAGCAACCGAGATTGGAAAAGAAAGCTATTATGCAGCGCAGCGAAGTGTAACCGTGTATGATGCCGCCTACGATAAACAGGCGCAGATGCTGGAAGCCGTACTTGCGCTTAAAAATGAAACTTACGACAATGTAAACGACTACTATTTCTTTCCGCAAGTCTCCGGACGGCGCAAGTACGGAATACTTACGGTAAATCCTGCGATTCAGGATACGCTTATTACGGTTCTTCGCATTGAGCATCTAAAGCCTTTTGATGAAGTGAAAATTGTCTTTGCGCCGAAGCTTTCCGAAAACCTTGATGAGATTCCAAACAGCGTTGTAGGAAGCCTTGTCTTTAACCGCACAAATTTGAAATATGAAGAAATTCAGACAAACAGAACGCGCAGCGATTATCTTCGGTATCGCTTTGAAGCAGGCTTAAAAACGGCGCAGGAAGCACTTGCTGCCGCAAAAGAAGAAAAGAAGCGAATTCTTGCAAATGTAGATGCCATAGAAAAAGAAAGCGAGCAGCTTTCCGCAGATATGAAATACTTTACAGATGATGAAAAAAAGCAGGCAAAGGCAAAGATAAATGCAAAGAAAGCGGAAAAAGCAGAGCTTCTAATATCTGCAGAAAAAGCACAGCAGGAAATTGAGCTTCAGGAAAAGAAGTATAAGGAAGCTTACGATATGCTGCATAAAAATTTTGAGGAGGAAGAATAATGGCAATTAAGTATCAGGATCTTACGCAGCTGGTAAGTCAGACGGCAGATGCCGTTTGCGAAAATCCGCAAAGTTATCGCAGCTTTTTAAAGTCCGTCAGCACGCTGTATAAACTTTCCTTTCAAGATCAGCTTTGCATTTATGCACAGAGAAAAGATGCAACGGCTTGTGCAGCCATTCCGGTATGGAACCGGCTTGGTTTGCGCGTGAAGCGTGGCAGCCGCGGAATTGCCCTTTTTCAGGATGACGCCCGCAGCACGAAGATTTCCTATGTATTCGATATTCAGGATGTAAAGACGGTAAAGGGAAAGGAAATTCCAAGACCGTGGGAGGCAGAGGAGGAGACATTCCTTGCGGCACAAAGCTATCTGAAGGGGCAAAGTATTTTAAAGGAGTCTTCCGACTTTCCCTCACAAATTGTTGCCCTTTCAGAAAAAATTGCAAAGGAAGCAATCGAGCAAGACTATGCAGCAATTCTGCCAAGCCTGAAAGGTACTTTCCTTGAGCCCCTTTCCAAAGAGGAGCAAAAAGAGGTGATTCAAACAAGCCTTAAGCAGCAGATTTCCTATACGCTGCTTTGTCGGATGGGACAGCAGCCGCCGGAAACTGACCATAGATTTTCTTTTTCGTATATTTTTTCTTTTAATACGCCCGGCGCGCTTCTTGCTTTCGGAAAGCAGGCAGCGCGTCATACCAAAGCAGTCATTGATGCGATAAAGGAGATTGAAAAAACAGAAATCACCAAAAAACAAAGGCTTGACAATACGGAAAAAGAAGAATATAATGCTTTAAAGCGTAGAAGTGGAATGGGAAACCTATTTGTTTTACCGATAGAAAGAGAGGAGCAAAAAGATGAAACTGACATATTCGCAAGTGGGAGATTTTCTTCTTCCAAACCTTACTCTTCAGGAAGAGAGCACGATGCCGCTGGCCAGATACGGACGGATGCGGAAGGATTATTTGAAAGAGACGAACGAAACCATGTACGAAGTGATGATGGTAACGCAGGAGTTGATTCCACATTGCCGCAGCATTCAGGAGCAGGCGGAGGAGCGCAGGGACTTTTTAATCAAGGAGATGGCGAAGAAGGAGGGCGTCAGCGAGCAGCTGAAGGAGGCGAGCCCGATGGATTGGGTTGGCAAAATGAACAATATCCGCCAAAGAGCCGAGGAAATCGTTCTGACGGAGATCATTTACAGCTGAGCATGTTTTCTGCACTTCCCTCAGAGGAAGAGCAGAAACTGTCGATTGAAAAAGGAGCAGATGCTTCTTTTTTTATTGCAGACAAGGAGGAAGAAAGTCTTTCTTCAGAAGAATTTCAATACCGGCTTCTTGACCGCCTGAAAGCGGACTGTGATTACTATCTCGGAGCCGGAGGGAAAAATCCGAAGCACTTGTGGGCGGAAAACCCGCTTCTTCAGGTTCAGAAGATGCAGGAAATCTACGAAAGCCTTTCCGAAAAACCGGAGTGGCTGAGTGAAGAACAGCTTGCTGCCTACGAAAAAGAAATGCTGCCTGTGGATGCAGAACCTGTCGTTACGATTCTTTGGAGCGAAAGCAGTCAGCTTACCGATGGAGAAGTGATGAGCCTTTCTTTTGCGAACAAGCGATTTAAGGAACTTGACAGTGAAGCAGAAAAGAAAAGCGGATATGACAAAACGAAGTTTCGCATAGATTTTGTTTCACAGGGCGAACTTCATAATTATGAAGGAAGACAGGACTTTGGTGACGGTGAAGGTTCATTGATTGACCATATTCAAGCCTATCATGAATACTATGCCAAGGATGAAAACTTGAAAAATGCTATCCAAAAACGCGAAGGTGAGGCGGCATGGGAAAGTCAGGCAGCTGAGCACAAGTGGATTCTCAGTGAATTTGTTCCGTCTATGCGTCTGCACTGCAGTCTTGCCGGGCAGGAGCATGCTGCGAAAGAAGCATTGGAAAAGCAGGAAGAACTACTACCGGAGCAGACAGCGTATTTTAACGCCGTTCTTACTTATGTAAATGTATGCAGGGAAAAGGTCAACGCAGACGATTATCCTTTGCCGGAGGCACCCAAACTTTCAGACTTTGATAAAGAGCTTCAGGAATATAAGGCTCATGTGGAAATGGAGATTGCACAAGAAGCAGAAGGCTTCGGTATGAGTGTAGAAGAATATGCTGCGGGAGGCTATGAACCACCTGCGCCACACGCTGATGAAGAACTTCCGCAAGAAATCTATGTAATTTCTGAAGCAGAAAGAACTTACGGAAGTAAGAAAGAAAAATACGAAAAAAATCTGCTTGCCATTCGGACTTTAAAGGAACTTGAAGAGAAGAACCAGCCGGCAAGCAGAGCACAAAAAGACATTCTTTCCGCCTATGTTGGCTGGGGAGGACTTTCCGAAGCATTTGAAGCAGAAAGTGAAAAATCCAAGGAGCTTAAAGCCCTTCTGACAGAGCAGGAATACGAGGAAGCCCGCGCAAGCGTTTTAAATGCTCATTACACTGCTCCGATTATCATCGAAAAGATGTACGAAGCGTTAAATCGGCTTGGCTTTGATGGTGGAAGAGTTTTAGAACCGGCAGCCGGTATCGGTAATTTCTTTGGCAGCATGCCGGAGATCATGCGAAAGAACAGCCGTCTCTTTGGCGTGGAGCTTGACAGCATATCAGCGCGCATTGCTGCAAAAATTTATCCAGAGGCGCAAGTCGCCCATGCCGGCTTTGAAGAGACGAATTTTGCCGATAATAGTTTTGATCTTGTCATCGGCAATGTGCCGTTTGGACAATATAAAGTGCGCGACAAGGGCTATGACAAGGAAAACTTCTTAATCCATGATTACTTTATAGCAAAAGCATTGGATAAGACGCGAGAAGGCGGCATTGTTGCGGTTATTACATCCAAAGGCACAATGGATAAAAAGGATAGCAGAGCAAGAGCCTATTTTGCTCAAAGAGCAGATCTTATTTCTGCTATACGGCTTCCGAATACTGCTTTTAAGGAAAATGCAGGAACAGAGGTTACTTCCGATATTCTCTTTTTCCAAAAACGAAAACAGCCGCAAATGAATGCGCTGCCAAGCTGGACGGAAACAAGCATCAAAGATGGCATGGAAATAAATCGGTATTTTATCGACCATCCGGAAATGGTACTTGGAAAAATGCAGCTTGTCACAGGGCCTTACGGACCGGAAAGCGTGTGTCTTCCAAACGATACGGGAGCATCCCTTTCCGAGCAGCTTTCCGATATAGTTACAAAGATGCAAGGAAGCTATGTGAAAGGTGAAGCCTATCAGGAAGATAAAACCCCTTTGAAAGAGGAAAATGCCATCCGGGGCATAGAGGCAATTAGGGAGTATTCCTATGTTGACATCAATGGAAAGCTTTATTTTAAAGAAGGGAGCGAATTGGTTCTTTCTTCAAAAACCGGAAAAAGCGCAGAGCGAATCCGGGCACTTTTGCCACTTAGAGATAGTCTTAGAGAGATTATTGATATGCAGCTTTCCGGCGTACCGGATGAAGTGCTTTCCGCAGCGCAGGTGAAACTTTCAAAGCAGTATGACGCCTTTTCAAACGAATTCGGTTCTATCAATTCTGCAGCAAACAGCCGCGCATTTTCGGACGATTCCTCCTACTATTTGCTTTGCTCTCTTGAGAATTTGGATGAGAACGGAGACTTTAAAGGAAAAGCAGACATCTTTTCCAAACGAACAATCAATCGCAAAGCAGAAATTCTCCATGTAGATACTGCACGCGAAGCACTTGCGGTTTGTCTTGGCGAGAAGGGAAAGGTAGACCTTTCCTATATCCAAAAGCTTTGCGAAAAAGAGAAAACAGACATTATCGAAGAACTGAAGGGCGTTATTTTTGAAAATCCGCTGACAAAGTCATATGAGACTGCAGATGCATACCTTTCAGGAAATGTCAGGGAGAAGCTTGCGGTAGCAAAAGCTTTTGGCGATACTTATAGCAGCAATATCGAGGCGCTTACTTTGGTGCAGCCAAAGGATTTAAGCGCAGCGGAGATTGATGTCAGACTTGGCGCAACTTGGATTTCTGAAAAGTATATCACAACATTTTTACAGGAGGTCTTTCATATTCCAATATATTATCAGGATAGCGTGGTTGCGTCTTTTATAGAGGCAACGGGGGAGTGGCATATTAACGCAAAAAGCGCGGTCAGCGGCCCACTTGTCGATATGCAGTTTGGAACGCAGAGGGCAAATGCGCTGCGGCTTTTAGAAGATGCACTCAATTTAAAAGACACGAAGATATATGATACGGTTATTGAAGATGAAAAAGAAAAACGCGTGTTAAACCGCAAAGAAACGATGCTGGTGCGGCAGAAACAGGAACTCATAAAGGAAGAATTTAAAAACTGGATTTTTAAGGAGCCGGAGCGAAGAGAAGCATTATGTAAGCTATATAACGAACGCTTTAACTCCATTCGACCGCGCGAATTTGATGGCAGCCATCTGACTTTTCCGGGAATGAATCCGGAAATCACTTTGCGGCCGCATCAAAAAAATGCTATTGCACGAATCCTTTACGGAGATAACACTTTGCTTGCCCATGTAGTTGGCGCAGGAAAGACTTACGAAATGGCAGCAGCTGCAATGGAGCTTAGGCGCATCGGGATGGCGCATAAGTCCTTGTTTGTTGTGCCGAATCATTTGACAGCACAGTGGGGCAAGGAATTTCTTACCTTATATCCGGGAGCGAATATTCTTGTTGCAACAAAAAAGGATTTTGAGCCGGCAAATCGAAAGAAATTCTGTGCACGGATAGCAACGGGCGATTATGATGCGGTTATTATCGGGCATAGTCAATTCGAGCGAATCCCGCTTTCTCTTGCGCGGCAGAAAAAGGAAATTTCTTCACAGATTGACGAAATCACAGAGAGCATTTCTCAAATGAAGAACAAAGACAGACTGCATTTTACGGTCAAGCAGATGGAAAAGATGAAGAAAAACTTAACTGTAAGACTGAAGGCATTAAACGATATTGCAAGAGACGATGTGATTACATTCGAGGAGCTTGGCGTGGATCGCCTCTTTGTGGACGAGAGCCATAACTATAAGAATCTGTATATGCATACCAAAATGCAGAATGTTGCCGGTGTTACCACAACAGAATCAAAAAAATCACAGGATATGTATATGAAGTGCCGATATATGGACGAAATCACAGGAGGCCGCGGCATTACTTTTGCAACCGGAACTCCAATCAGTAACTCCATGACGGAACTTTATACAAATATGCGCTACCTGCAGGCTGACCTTTTAACGGAACTAAACTTAACGCATTTTGACAGCTGGGCATCGACCTTTGGAGAAACGCAGAGCGCAATGGAACTTGCACCGGAGGGAACCGGGTATCGAATGAAAACGCGTTTTGCAAAGTTTTTTAATCTTCCGGAACTGATGAGCCTTTTCAAACAATGCGCTGACATCAAGACAGCAGACTTGCTGCAGCTTCCAAGACCTGAGGCTGTATATCACAATGTTGTTCTTCCACCGACCGAAGAGCAAAAGGAATTTGTGCAAAGCCTTGCAGAGCGGGCAGAAGCTGTGCGGAGTGGGCTGATTGACGCAAGTGCTGACAATATGCTGAAAATCACCAATGACGGGCGTAAACTTGCCTTAGAGCAGCATCTGATTGATGAAAACTTTCCGGAGGATCCAAGCAGTAAGATAAAGGCTTGTGTCGAAAACGCATATCAAATTTATTGCGAAAATATGCAGGAGAAAGCCACGCAGCTTATCTTTTGCGACTTGTCAACACCGAAAGCAGACGGATATAATGTCTATACGGAGCTGAAAGAAAGACTGATAGAAAAGAATGTGCCGGAAAAAGAAATTGCATTCATTCACGATGCGGATAGTGATGCAAAAAAAGCAGCTCTGTTTGCAAAAGTGAGAAGCGGTGAAGTACGATTTTTAATCGGTTCTACCGCTAAAATGGGCGCAGGAACCAATGTGCAAGACCGGCTGAAGGCACTTCACCATTTAGATGTGCCGTGGCGTCCGGCTGATATTGAGCAGCAGGAAGGAAGAATCCTTCGGCAAGGGAATCGAAACGAAACCGTCGATATTTTTCGCTATGTAAAAGAGGGAACCTTTGATAGCTATTCTTGGCAAATTCTCGAAAACAAAGCAAAGTTTATCGGACAAATCATGACAAGTAAATCCCCGGTGCGCACAGCGGACGACATCGATGAGGCAACACTTACCTGTGCAGAAGTAAAAGCCTTGGCGTCCGGAAATCCCTTAATCAAAGAAAAGATGGATTTAGATGTTCAGACCGCAAAGCTAAAACTTTTGAAGGCAAACTATCAGAGTAATTTATATAGCTTGCAGGACGATATTCAAAGGCATTTTCCTAAAATCATTCGGGAGTGCGAGCAGTATGAAGCAGCGTTTACAATCGATATTGAGCAGTACCGGAAAAATAAGAGCAGTGATTTTTCTATGACAATTAACGGAATACACTATGCGGATAAAAAGGAAGCCGGAGCTGCACTGAATGCAATGAAGACTGTCGTTAAAGGCAAAGCAGAAAGTCAAGAATCTGCAATGCCGATTGGCGAGTATCTTGGATTTTCTCTGCGTATGTATCGGGAAAATAGCGGGCGATCGTTCTTATGTCTGAAGGGTGCAACAGCGCACACGGTAGAGCTTGGTGAGGATGCCTTTGGAAACATCGCGCGAATCGAAAATCTGCTTGAAAAAATGGAGGAGCTAAAAGAAGAATTTACCCAAAAGCGAGAAATCAAACAGCTGCAGCTTGCAGATGCCAAAAGGGAAGCTGAAAAACCGTTTGCACAGGAAGAGGAGCTTCGGGAAAAGCTGCTTCGCTTAAGAGAAGTGGAAGAAATCATAGATGCAGGAGCTGGTGCGAAAGCAGAAATACCGGCAGAAAAGGATGCAACCTTTGATGTGATTGAAAATGTTGTTCTTTCTGCAGGAGAACATTTCGCACAGGAAAAGCCTTGTTTTGAGCACATAAAAAATGAGGGAAGTATTGAGAAGGAACTATAGTCTTTTCAAGCCTTTTCATTGCGATGAGCCGGAAAACATGGTATACTTACTTGTGACAGAAAAAGGATGAAAAAGGAGGGTGTCTATGTATAAAAGTGTAATCGAAATTCGCAAGGATATTAACCCTAATCTGTTAGGACAGCTTGCGGAAATCGCAGAGCGAGCTTTTAATAATCGTGCAGGGAAAGTGCAGAATGCAAGCCACATCCCTTATTGTTTTTCCTTCGAAGGAGGAGAAGCAGATTATGGCTGTCTTGAGCTTGGAATGCTTCGTTTAAAAAGGGATAAGTCTTTTTTAGACTGTTTGAGCAGCTGGAACTGGATTGATGAGGATCCGGATGAATGTTGCGATCTTTTGCATCTTTTCAGAGGTAACTGACATATGGCAAAAGGAAGGAAACAAGTTACTTTTGATTTAGATACGAAGGCTGCGGAAAAATATTATCCTACAGATAGTTGGCGAGGTGCCTATAATGTTATTCGAAGGCATATACAAAAAAACGGATTCCAATGGCTACAAGGGTCGGTATATGTCTCAAAAATGCCAATCACATCTGCAGAAGTTACCAATATTTTGGATGAACTTCTCGAAAAAAATCCGTGGCTCAATCTCTGTATGCGGGACTGCAGAGAATCGAATATTGGAAGAGAGCACAGCAAAAACCATCTGTTTGATAAGAACATGGAACTCAAACCGCGTGTAATAGAAGAAAGCAATCAAATGATGTCTCTGCTTGAAAATATCGTTAGCAATTCTAAGACACCGGAAGATGCCCTTTACGAAAAAGACGAGATAGAAATATAAAATTTTGAAAAAGTGAGGATACCCCCTCACTTTTTTTATGTTAAAAAATCGGAAGAATCAGACAAAAAGAACAAACAAGGAGGTTAGAAGCATGAATATGACAGCGAAAGAATTTTTAATGGCAGAAGAAATATCTGTGGAAGAAAGAGATGCCTACGGATATACCTATGATGAAATGATGCCGCTCACGCAAAATGGGGCTTTACAGCTTTATGACCATGCGCCGATATTCCTTCTTTACGGAGATGACACTGAAAGTCAAGCAAATGACAGAACGGAAATTTTAGAACATGATGGCATTTTCGGGATTGAGGCTGCGGACTGGGTAGCAATCAAAGATAAAATTTTTGCCGCAGAAGGAAATAAGATGCAGGAAGATGAAGAACTCCAAGAAGAAATGCGGCAATGGTTTAGCAATGCATATGAAGAAGAGGACCCCGCAAAAGAAAAGCCAGAAGAGAAAGAAATTCGCAGCCAATATCTGAACATTCTTCGAGAGGAAGATAAAAAAGAGAATATAGCAATGCAGAGTTTGACCTATGCAAGCGATGCGTTTTTTGATGAAGTCTCCATGCGCCTGTCAGCAATCAAAGGCTGCTACTGGAGAAGTTATACGGACGGAACGGGCAGCCTTCGGCGGCTTCATACGGATACCGTAATTTTGGAATATGTTCTGACTCCGGCCGATAGCAAGTACGATGACGAGTATGAGGATGCTACCGGATGGCATAGTTTTGATGGTAGCGAAGACTTTAGGCTTGCTTTGGAAAAAATAGTGATAGAGGGCATTGTAAGCCCGATGGATCATGGGGCAAACGATTTTGATTTAAGAAGTAATGAATTTGAAGAAGAGGAGGTTAGAAGTATGAATATGACACCGGGAGAATTTTTAGAAGAAATGCGTGTCTATTTTGCAGGTGAAAAGGAAGAAATGTCAACAGACGGGCTTATTTTCACAGATGAGGTAGGTGCAGATATCGAGCTGCAAGTGTCCAATCTTAAAGATTGTTACTGGGAGATATTTGAGAGTTCACAAGCGACTTTATATCGACTTTCTTCAGGAAATGAGGTTGCAAGGTATGACGCAGTTTCCTACAAATACTTGGATGCGAGCGGATGGCATCGTTCCTCCGAAATTACAGATGATATTGACGCTGCAATTAGGATGATAGAAGGACTTTTATACTGGGGAGAAGCCAATCCAGTGGATGGTAACAGTGTCGAATATATGGAAGGTAAGCCGATTCCCAATATTTTTAATATAAGGGAAGATTATATGCATACGGATGAGTACCCATCGGAGAAAGAAATCGCAAAAAAACATTTAGAAATGCTACGAGAAGCGGACGAAAGGAATGATATAAAAATGCCGTCGCTAAGTTATTCAAACGATGTTGATAATGTAGAAGTTTCCATGCGTCTTGCAGAAACGCTCAAAGGCTGCTACTGGAAAACTTACGATGATGGCTCCGGCAGCCTTCGGAGACTTCAAACGGATACCGTAATCTTGGGATATAATCTGCATCCGGTTGATAGCGGATATGATGAATATGAAGATGCAAGAGGATGGCATGGCTTTGAACGCAGCGAAGACTTTAGGCTTGCTTTGGAAAACCTTGTGACAGCTGGAATTGTAAGCCCGATGGATCATGGTGCAAAAGATTTTGCTTTGCGAAGCAAGGAAGCGAAGCGATTATTTCTTGACATGGACGGGACGCTTGCGGAGTTTCATCCTGTAGATACAATGGAAACGCTTTATGAACAAGGATATTTTGCACAGCTTGCGCCGCACGAAAATGTGGTGAATGGGATAAAAACATTTATGAATGAAAATCCGGATGCGGAAGTTTTCATCCTGTCTTCCGTGCTGACAGACAGCCCATACGCACAGACAGAAAAAAATGAGTGGCTTGACCGTTACCTTCCGGAGATTGGCATGGGAAATCGCATTTTCGTTCCATGCGGAAGCGCGAAAAATGAATTTGTTCCGGGCGGCGTACGTGAAAACGATGCGCTTCTTGACGACTACTCAAAGAATCTGCATGAATGGTCAGGAAAAACCCTGAAGCTGATGAACGGGATCAACGGGACAAAAGGCAGCTTTCAAGGCGAAAAAATAAGTGCGGAAATGCCTGTAGCGGAATTCGCGGAAAGGCTTGCATCTTTCTGTGAAGGAAAAGAAGGCAGCTTGCAAGCAGAAACAGAGAAAGCGGATATAGAGAATCTTTCTTATGAAGACAAATTTAAAATCATTATTGAGACGGAATTTCCTGAAACGAAAGGAAACGAGGAGCTTCAGGAAAGTCTGTATTCCCACTTTATGGATAGTACGCAGACCGGATTCTTTGACGAAGAAATTCGAAAGGAATTTCAGGATATGATTGGTGCATACGACAAAGAGCAGAATCGCACATTTGATTTCATGCAGAAGCTTGTCTCTGAAAAAAATTCAGGGTTTTATCAGGAAGAGATAGAAACGGGGGTGGACTTTGAACGATGAATCTAATTATTCGAAATGTTCCAAAGTCCATTGACAATCGAATCACAGAGCTTGCCAAAGCCTGCGGTAAATCAAAGCAAGCTTATCTTTTGGAACAGATTCGTCAAATTGCCCTGTATCCGGAGCTGAAAGAACAGTCGGACAGCTATAGCAGTCTTGTGCATACGGTTTGCACTGCACTGGATGAAAATACACGCGCCATGCGGGAATTTATAGGAGGTGGAGACGATGAAGAAAGCATCGAAAACCTTTAGGTTTTCAGAAGAAACATTAGACATTTTGGAGACGCTTTGCAAAGAAACGAGAATGAATCAAACAGAATTGCTCGAGGAAATGATACGCACCTATTCGCCGGAACATAACGCAACCGCGCATCAAGTGGCAAAGGAAATTAAAGAACATATAGATGCAGAATATCAGGATACTTTAAAAAAATTCATTGCTCGGACACGCAGCCTTGACATCAATCAGCAGCTTTTGCTTGAAATCCTAAACTCAATGGCAGCCGGGCTTAATGTGAATAAATTTCAACCTACCGATAAGATGCCTTCCGTCATATATACCGAAAGCCGCAAGCACTTATCAAGTAAGCTCGCCGAGCTAAAGCAGAAAAAGGACTGGAAGGAGACTAAGTAATGCCGGCAAAAGCAGGAATTGTTTTGGTAACCAAGTTCATCGAAAACTCATCCAAAAAATTCTCACAGTATGTTGACTATATTGACCGTGATGAGGCCATAAGAAATGAAGCGTTTGAAACATTTACGGTCTTTGAAGAGTATGTAGGCAGCTACATGGATGATAAGAAGAAAACATACGGACTTTTTACGGATGAAAAAGATGTGCTTTTGGGAGAGGGAAAAGAAAACATGAAAGAACTGTTTGCACAGGCACAGAAAAACGGTTCCCTGATGTGGCAGACTGTCATTTCCTTTGATAATGATTTTCTTCGCAAAAACGGACTTTATGACGAAGCGACATCCGATATTGATGAAGAAAAGCTTCGGGAGTATACGCGCAAAACGATGCACCATCTACTTGAAAAGGAAGAGCTTTCGGATGCCATATGGACAGCAAGTGTTCATAAGAATACGGATAATATCCATATTCATATTGCAACGGTGCAGCCGACACCGTCATGGTCGCCCGGACAAGGAAGATGTCAAAGCCGCCAGAACGGAAAGCCGTATCAGAGAGGCGTATGGAAACAACGCAGCATTGATTCGGCTAAAAGTGTATTCGCAAACAGCGTTTTGGCGGAGCAAATTGACAATCAGAGGATTAACTATCTGAAACGCGAAAGAATTTTGGCAGCCGGAAAGGCTGCTGGTCTTTCCGCAGATGCATCACTTAGGAGAGATTTTGTGAAACTCGCCGAGGCTTTGCCGGAAGATTTGCGACTTTTAAAATACGGGAATCAGGCAATGGTCCCTTACAGGGATGAAATCAATCAACTCACACAAAAAATCATTGCAAACTATTGTGCTGAAGATTATTTAGAACTTACAAAACTTCTTGAAGAAGCAGACGAAAGCTACAAAGATGTGTACGGAGAGAGCAAGCAGCGAAGCTTTTCCGCTACGCAGCTTGAGGACTTGAACTACCGCATGGGCAATGTCATTTTAAATCAAGCTAAAGAATATAAACAGCAGATGCGCCTTTTGGAGCAAAAACGAATTTTGAGAAGCAGCCAAATTCGGCGCGAACGAATGCAGCGGGCGATTCTTTCAAACAGCATTCAAAAGTCGGTCAGCGGAATACGGAGAAATCTTCGAAATGACTGCGATAATCTTCGAAACGAGGCGGCATATCAGCGGATGATTCAGCAGGCAGAAAGAGGATAGGAGGGATAAGCAGATGGATATTTTATTTTATGGAGAAAAAGAGAAGGAGTATTATTTTTCGCCCTATGCAAAAGCGAATCACTTGGAAACGGAATGCAAAACGCTTGCAACCTTTCGACTGGAAGAGCGAGCCGGAGAAATTCTTGCAAAAGCACCCAAAGAGCTCATCATAGATGCGGACTGCATTTTGGATGAAGGAGCATGTGCTGAAAAGCTTTCTGCTCTGAAAGATGCGATTGGCTGTAAAGTCATTCTCATTGCCATCGGCTATGATGCAGCAAATGCAGTATTACTCAAGCGGTTTATTGTATCCGGCATTAGTGACTTTGTAACAGCAGCTTCCTTAGGTCTTGCACGCGCGGAATATGAATCAATTCATGAAGGAACTGCTCTTCTTCCTGAAGAAACGAAACAGGAAGTTGTGCGCGAAGCTGCGGCAAAAGATATTTTAGCGGAAGACTCGCAGGAAGAGCCGGAGCGAAAAGTGATTACCATCGGAGTGTGCGGCTGCATGGAGCGCATCGGAACTACAACGCTTGCCCTGCAGCTTGCTAAATATATGAACCTAAAGGGAAGAAAAGTTGCCTATTTACAGCGTAATGACACCGGATTTGCAGAAGCGACAAAAGAAGCCTATCGCTGCGAGGAGGATGATTCCCTTTGCATGATTAGGATTGACGGTGTGGATATTTTCTATGACCTTTCGTTGATTAAACGAATTATGAGGGAAGGATACGACTGTTTTATCTACGACTACGGTATCTGCGATAACGGCAATATCGTTTCCATTTTAGAGCAGCAATATATTTTTGTTTGCTGCGGTCTGAAGAATAAAGAGCTGACGAAAACCTATGAAGCCCTTCGGCGCTTTTTACATAGTGAGGGAAGCATCTTTTATGCGTTTAACTTTGTTCATCAGACGCTTCGCGAGCAAACACTTTCCATGATGGATAAGAAGAAAGGGCAAACTCTCTTTTTGAGCTATACGCCGGAAATGTTCCTGCTGGAAAGCGAAAATGCAGAAGCGTTTGAAACCGTTTTCTCAAATGAAGAAAGTATACCGGAAAGGAAGAAATTTAAATGGAATTTAAGGAAAAAGCGTTAATTGAGAAATTGAAAGAAGAGGAAGCAAGTGAGCTTCAGCAAATAAAATTAAAAGAAAAACACGGGATTGAAGATGAGAATGTTGTTGTCGTTGAGAAGTTTTCCATGACGAAATTTTTAGTTCGAACGATGATTTTGCTCGTAAAAACAATAATCTCCGTCGTGATTTTGGCACTCGCTGCTTTTGGGCTGATTGCACTTTTGTATGATGCACCGCGGGAAGAAACCTTTACGATTATACAAAATGGATTTAAAACGCTGTAGGAGGACAAGATGAAAGAAATCATATTAACGGAAGCACGGTATGAAAAGATCGTGCGTTTCTTAGCAGATGCATCGGCGAAATTATCGCCGATGAAATTATCGGATAAGGAAAAATATAATCAAGCGATGAACTGTCTTGAATATCTGTCATCGGTAGAAAACACGCAATACGATGCACAATATAAAGCCGTATCCATTATGCTTTCCGAAAATCAGATGGAAGAAATCATTAAGTGTTTAATTGATTTTATTCCATTTCGCCTGCAGAGAAAGAGAGGGAACAAATGATACTGATTATTGCCGAGAAAAAGGAACTTGCTAATGCCATCGCCGATGCGCTTTCCGGAACCGCTGAAAAAGAAGGATTTGCTATCCGAAAAGGGGAATATGTCATTACCTATCTTGGCGGTCATGCAATGGAGCTTGTCGATCCGGAAGAAATTGATGAAAAATATGCCAAGTGGAGCGCCGAGGATCTTCCGATCTATTTCTATCCTTGGCCGCAAAAAGTGAAATCGGAGAAAGAAACTATGGTAAACCAGATCGATGCATACCTTGAGGACTGCGATTATGTGATTCATGCCGGAGACAATGACGATGAAGGGCAGCTTCTTGTCGATGAGGTGCTTACCCATTTTGATTATACCGGAAAAGTCATGCGGCTTGACACCGGAAATACGACAAGAGAAGGACTGAAAAAAGCCTTTTTACGCATGGATGATAATCGAGAGCATATTGCTGCAGGAAAAGCTGCCTATGCAAGAGCGATTGCCGATAAATCCTTTGGCTATTCTCTTACGCGGCATTTTTCGATTGTAAACGGCTGCAAATTAAATGTAGGGCGCGTGCAGACGCCAACGCTTGGTCTTGTTGTTGAGCGCGACCGACAGATTGAAAGTCACGAAAAAACCTACTTTTATAACCTTTTCGGAGATTTTCTTGTCGAAAATCAAACAATCCGGGCAAAGTTTATGCCCAAAGAGGATAATCCCATCCTTACAGATGGTAAATGCTTAGAGAGTAAATCCCTTGAAGATATACGAGATAAACTTCTTTGCAAAACGCTTCCTGCAAGCGTTCTCACAAGAAACCTGAAGGAAGCGGCGCCGCTTCCTTTTAACCTTGTCAAGCTGCAGTCTTATTGCGATAAAAAATGGGGATACAGCCCTGCAGATGTTATGGAAATTACGCAGCATCTCAGGGACGAATATAGGGCAATTACATACAACCGCTCCGACTGCCAGTATTTGACGGATGAACATTTTGCGGAGGCACCGGAAACAGTCGCAAAGACGCTAAAAAACCTTGGTGAAAGTATGCAGGAGTATCCAATCGATACAGCAAGAAAATCCAAAGCATTTAATGCAAAATATATCAAGCTGCACTTTGCAATCATTCCGACCGGAGAGCCTGTCGCTATTGAAAAGCTGACAGAGCGCGAGAAAAATGTTTACCTTGCGATTGCCAAACGCTACTTGATGCAGTTTTTGCCGGAGGCTCAAAAGGAAAAAACCGAACTGAAAATAGATTCATCATTCGGTCCTTTTATCGCATCCGAGACCATTCTTACCATGCCCGGCTGGAAGATGCTTGAGGATGCATCAGAATCAGAAGAGGAGACAGAAGAACCGGAAGAGGCTGCTGGGCTTTCGAATCTGACGGACGGAAATTACAAAGCCGTTTGCAGCTCAATGGAGATAAAGCAGTCCGAAACCAAGCCGCCAAAGCGTTATACACCGGCAAGCCTAAATGAAGATTTAACGCGGATTGTCAAGTATGTATCAAATCCGAAAATCAAGGAGCTGCTGCTAAAAAAGGATGATGGAAAGAAAGGTGAAAACGGCAGCATCGGCACAACCGCAACACGCGCAATGATTATTGACAATCTTATCAAGCGGGAATACCTTACCATGTCCGGGAAAAATCTTATTTCAACCGAAAAAGGCAGAGCCTTTTACAACGCGCTTCCTGACGAAATTAAAAAAGCAGATACTACTGCTCTTTGGTATGCACATCAGGAAGCCATTACGGAAGGAAGAGAAGAGGCAAATGCCTTGACCGAGAGTGTGCTGAAAACGATAAAACGCGTTATGAACAGCTGCAATGAACCGACGATACAAATTGCAAAAAAAGACGCTGAAATCGTCGGAAAATGCCCTCTGTGCGGAAACGATGTTGAGCATATCAGCAATGCCAAACTTAAGGCATATCGATGCAGCAACCGGGAATGCAAGTTTATCCTTTGGGAAACAGCATTCGGCAGCAAAATTTCTGCTGAAAATGCAAAAAAGCTTTTAGCAGGGCAGAGTACAAACGCAATCAGCTTTAAGTCAAAGAAAACCGGAAAGGCTTTTAAAGGCAAACTGAAAATGAAGCCGGATCAGACGCTCGCACTCGAATTTATCCAAAGTAAAACCCCGCAAAAGAAAAAATAAAGTGTATTTGAATAAATTCCTTGCTATGATAAAAAGATCTGCCGCAGCTTCAGAAAAAAAGCACGGCAGGTCTTTTGAAAAGCTATTCACTATCGAAGTTTTCTTTATCAAACGCCTCGAGAATCTTGAGACGGGAACGCCCGTTTCACAAGAATGGAAATTCCAAGTGACGGAACGGAAGGATACCTTTCCGGATACAGCTCTGTAACATAGTAATCTGACAGATAGGAAAAGGGAATCTTACTGACCTCACCTAAATAGAATCCGCAGTCGCCATCTTCACTGAGCCACACCATTGTACTCTTATCAAGCTTACATAATAAATCAAATAATCTCATTCGCATATTATCTCCTCCTTGCATTTTTTCTTTCAGCATAGGTTTCTGCCAGCCCGGCTGCTGTCAGAGCTACAGCTCCAAGCCATAAAATCCACATCTTCGTAAGTCCTAAAACTATAATTTCAATCATACTCATTTTATTCTCCTGTTCTGCCGGGGGATAAGCCGCCCCGGCTCGGCTATTAAGCTGTTTACCAAACATAGCAACTGGTGTAGTCTACAATTTCCTCTTTTGTATAACGCGCTACTTCAATTAACTTGTCACTTTCTTCCGGCGTCTTGTAAATCACAAGATAGGATGCCTGTTCTAAATATTCCTTGAATGAATGATAGTATCTTGTATACAATTCTTTGCAATGCGCCTTGACTGTCGCAGCCTTTTTGTATCCCCACCTTTCAAAACTGCCATAAATTTCGCTCCCGTCAGCTCGATACCATTTTGTTAAGTGCCTTTGAATTTTCATCTCCTTTACCTCCGAAAAACTTTCTGCATGAACACGATTGTGCGTTCGCTTTTGATAGGTGTGAACTACCGCCGCAGGCGGACGGCGAAAAGACGGAGGCAGGGGAGCATGCTTGCCGTGTGGAGAAAAACGAAGGTTTTTACAACCGCTTGTCCCTTTCCGACGGATATGCGCCGGGTAAAATGAACACCCAAAAGCGAAACAGAAAGAATTGGAGTTTTGCCACTGCAAAACATCCTTTTAAGGACGAAAGTCCGGATGCCGCCGATGAGAGTGACGGCAAGGGAGCATACCTGCCGAGTGGAGAAAAACGAAAGTTTTTACAACCGCTTGTCCCTTGCCGCGCTTCGAAGCGGCGGACAGAATGGAAGTGAGAAGGAGTATCTCGGAGAAAGGTGCACGCGGCGCATGCACAAGATGTTTCAAGAATTTTGAGCTACATTCGTGTTATTACTTGCATAGAAAAAATGGAAAAAAGCGTAATGCTTTTTGTACTGCTCAGTAAAGCTTTTTGTATTGCTCGGTATTGCATTTTGTAAAGCTTTGTATTGCTTTTCGTAATGCTTTGTATGGCACTTTGTAATGCTTTTTGCGTTTTCATGCAATCACCGAAACAGTTGGATTTTCCAACTATAGCACGCTATGTGCTATCAGTTTTCCCTTATGCTCTTTCCAATTTCCAGTCTTTTATTTACATTACTACCAGTCGAAATGAGAGGGATTTCGGAGATTATGATAAAATGAAGGGTAGGAAAGTGACTTTAAAAGACAGACTGGAAATGAACCGATTAGTAAAAAAAGAAGCAGGAGATATGACAGTCATGAGAAAAAAAGGAAAGTATAAACATTTGACGCTGGAAAAACGGTATGTGATAGAAAACATGCTGAAGGAAAAGTTTCATAAAAGGGAAATTGCAAGAGCCATTGGGTGCAGTCTTGCAACCGTCTATAACGAAATAAATCGGGCAAAATATATGCATACGATTGATTATTACGATGTCGTTCGCTATGCACCTGAAACAGCACACGATAAATATCGTGCAAACCTAAAGAAAAAAGGCAGGCAGCCAAAACTTGCTGCAGATTCCGTGCAGCGAGATGCACTGGAGCAGCTGATGATAGAAAAGCGTTACTCCCCGGCAGCAGCCATGCAGCAGCTGCGGAGGAACGGTGAAAGCTTTGAAAGCCCGGTGCAATCTGTAAATACTATTTATTCAGCTATCAAAAAAGGTCTTTTTCCGAGCCTGCGTCTTGAACATCTTCCGGATGGTGGCAGGCATGGCAAGAAGCGAAAGAAAAAGGTACAGCGTGCCAAAAGAGCCTCTAAGGGGACATCAATCGAAATGCGGCCGGAGGAAATTAACAAGAGAGAAGAATTCGGGCATTGGGAAATGGATACCGTCAAAGGAAAAGCGACAAACAGGAAGTGCCTTCTTGTTTTGACGGAACGCCTGAGCCGCAGGGAAATCATTGAGCCGCTGAAAGCAAATACGACCGCCGAAGTTGTTCGAGCACTAAACCGCATTGAAAAAATGTACGGCAGCCGTTTTTTCACGCTGTTTAAGTCCATTACCGTTGATAACGGCACGGAATTCTCTGATTACATAGGAATGGAGAAGGCACTGTACCGCGTCGGAAAGCGCACAAAGGTTTATTATTGCCACTCATACTGCTCATACGAACGCGGCAGCAATGAAGTCAATAACAAGCCGATTCGACGCTTTTTTCCGAAAGGTGCAGACTTTGATGCCATCGTAAATAAAAAGGATGTTAAAGAAACAGAAAAATGGATGAACGAAATGCCGCGCCTGCTTTTAGGCTGGCGGAGCGCAGAAGAAGTCTTTAAGGAATATGCTGCAGGGAAATTCCCCGGCGGGTAAAGCATAGCTTGGAACTGTGACGCAGCAACGCTCCTAATACATATTAGTGAGAAAAAGGTGGAATATTTGACCTTGTTTTGTCATGCGAAAATTCAAATATGAAACTTCTATTTTATATAATGAAACTTTTCAATTTTATTTTTACATCTTTTCATTCTCAAAAACACAGTTTTAAAAGGTAAAATATGTAAATATCGAACTTTATGAAAAAACATTCTAATTTACTATTGACATTTACATTTTCGAAAAAAGTCGAAAAATGCTATTGACATAAGGCGAAAATAGTGGTAATATAGACAAGCTGTCGGAAATACGGCAGCTTGTTTCAACTTTATAACGGAATGTTCGGCACGGAAGTGAGCGCGAAATTTCAGAAATAAGATTGAAAAAACCTATTGACAATTACCGTTAAAAATGGTAATATAGATAAGCTGTCGGAAATAAATCCGAAAGCGAAACAAAGCAGCGATTGATAATTTTGAAAAGTGCCAAAAAGTGCTTGACAAGATTAGCAAGATGTGCTAAGATAGTAAATGTTCGACACCTTGTCGAACGGCGGTTGAAAGAACCGCACTGAACCTTGAAAACTTCATAGTGTAGAAATTTAGTCAAATAAATTTTGAAACAATCAGCTAAATTGGTAAGACGATTTTAGCGGAATGTTTCCGACAATTTCTTAAAAACAATAATTCGAATGAATTAGCAAACGCAAAGACGTTTGTCTTGAGAGAAGAAATCAAACAGATTTTAACTTGTCAAACCTGTTTACGCAGAAAAGACAAGTAAGATACCATTTAATTAAGAGTTTGATCCTGGCTCAGGATGAACGCTGGCGGCGTGCCTAACACATGCAAGT
>ENA-ORSL01000304-ORSL01000304.1-human-gut-metagenome-genome-assembly--contig:-NODE-304-length-57655-cov-12.237604_pt1 | contig 57655 bp, 44 predicted proteins | sample MGYA00242190_ERZ509157 | MGnify/ENA primary metagenome ERZ509157 (study PRJEB26280, sample SAMEA2338664) | human gut metagenome | biome: human gut; feature: human-associated habitat; material: faeces... | reverse complement strand
CATACGGATGCGAGCTGTATTCTTATCCAAAGAGAGCCTGTTTGATCCGTCCACCACCTACACGAGGAAGCGGCACTGGGTTTATTTTTTATTTCGAGTGCAAAGGTAATGAATTTCTATGAAACCACCAAATTTTTCTTTCATTTTTTTATAAATTTCACCTTACTCCTTACAACTTCCACCTCAATATCGCTATTTTGGCTGATTTTTGTTATTTTTATGCAAAATTCTTCCATTTTTTGAGGTTCGTTAACAGAAGCTTCTTTTTCTGTTTTTCCCCCATCACCCACCTTCTCTACATAGAAATTCAGCTGATCGCCCTGATGACTCTCTGCTACGTATGCGATTTCGAAGCGCTGTAAAAAATGAGTCTTGTAATAATCCAGGTCAAAAAGATCGAGTACATGCTCGATATATTTCACAGAATTAATATGGCCATTTACATCTACATCATTATAATAGGTATGAATAGTACGTACCAATTCTGCATTCTTACCCATCTTGACACGAGAGCTGGCTGCAATAGGACAAGGTTTCTCTGTTTCTATATATTCCTTGATAAGTCCATCATGGATACTGAAAATATCCACTGGCTGACGGGTCTCTGTATCGATCATCGCCCAGACACTTTTACCATAGCCATATACCTTCTCTGCTTCAGAACCATCCGAAACAGATGAACAGATCTTAAAGTTTCGGCTAGTGAAGTACTTCATCGCACTCTCTACCCAGGTTTCTACATAAAACTTATCATAAGACTTTGGCATTTCCTGCATCTCGATAGCGAGACGACTCAAGACCCAGGTTTTGTGTCGGGGCATCAGATAGTTCATTCCATAACCACGATCATTACTATGGAAATCGGCAGCATTCAGAAGATGATTTCCCAAATGCCCCATAAACAGACGACTTGCAAAATCGCAATGGAAAGGTTCCGCCAGAAACTCGTAGCAACCTACCTTATCTAATAATTCCTGTTTCATATTCTTCGGTTTTTGATTTATTGTTTTATACCTTATTATATATATAACGAAGCCCCCTATATCTTTATTACATACAAGAAACTAAAAAATCCCTCTGCTCTTGGTCTTCCAACCAGGTAAGCAAAGGGATTTTCCTCGTTTAAATCTGTTTGTTCCAGAATCAATATATTCTTTCAGAATTCCTGTCCGAGACTATTCTTCTGAATTCTTTTTCAGATAATCAGAGATAGGCTCATCGAAGCTTCTTGTAACGGCAATTCTACCACTTCGACTGTACTGCAAAAGACAATCGAAACTGTTGAGCTGATGGAAAAGATCAGCGATATCCTCAGTAAGACCCGCCAAGAGTACAGTACTATAGGTAGGATTCACCTCCATCATACGAGCATCGTGCTTGCGGATAGTACGGGAAACCTCAGGATTCTCCAAGAGAATAGGAGTAGAAATCTTGTAGAGTGCTACCTCGTGGATGAAAATCTGATCATCTGTATAATAATCACTCTTCACCACATCAATTTTCTTCTCTATTGCCTTGTTGATTTTCTCAATCTGCTCAGCATCACTCCATACCGTGATGGTATATTTGTGGATGTTCTTGATACTGCTAGCCGACACATTCAAGCTCTCGATATTCACCTGTCTTCTTGTAAATACAGCCGTAATCTGATTCAGAATACCTGCAATATTCTCAGAATAGACAAGCAATGTATATAATTTCTTATCGTTGTTATTCTCCATTTTATTTCTATTATTTAAAATGTATAGTTACACCTTATTATATATATAGCCGAAAGCCATTAATAGTGGAGTTCAAGCAGCATTTCGTCCACACTTTTTCCTGGCAGAGTCATAGGAACAATATCCTCATCTTCCTTGATGGCGCATTCCAAAAGGTAAGGTCCCTTGGTGCTGATCATCTTCTCAACCTTCGCCTTCAGATCCTTGCGATCGATTACCACATCGTAAGGAATGCCATAAGCCTTGGCAATTTCCTCATAACGAGGGTTCAGCATATGGGTGAAAGAGCGACGTCCCTCAAACATCAAATCCTGCCACTGGCGTACATTGCCCAGATAGTTATTGTTCAAGAGAATCATCTTCACTGGTGCCTGCTGCTCCATGATGGTACCCAATTCCTGGATGTTCATCTGGAAACCGCCATCACCGAAGAAACAGCAGATGGTACGGTCTGGTGCGCCGAATGTTGCACCGATAGCAGCAGGAAGACCGAAGCCCATAGTTCCGAAACCACCACTGGTAACAATACTCAGTTTCTTGGTGAACTTGAAGTAGCGGCTACTGATCATCTGGTTCTGACCTACGTCGTTCACGAGAACAGCCTCATTATTGGTAGCTTCAGTCACCACATTGGTCACCTCACCCATCAGCAGAGGGCCTTCAGTAGGATGAATATCCTTCTCGATAACCTTCTCCTGCTCCTGCTTGCGATATTCCTCGAAGGAATCTCTCCACTCGCGATGAACATTCTTGTTCAAGAGACGAGTGATGGCAGGCAACGTCTGCTTGCAATCGCCAATCACAGCCACATCAGTCTTGATGACTTTATCGATTTCCGACTTATCAATATCAAGATGGATAATCTTAGCCTGCTTAGCATATTTGGAAGGAACGCCCGTGATACGGTCGCTGAATCGCATACCGATGGCAATGAGCACATCACACTCCTGAGTCTTCATATTGGTAGCATAAGAACCATGCATACCGAGCATACCCATATTAAGCGGATGGTTGCTAGGAAGAGCTGAGAGACCGAGCAGGGTACGACCAGCCGGGATATCAGCCTTCTCCAGGAATTCAACCAGTTCATTATGAGCACCACCCAGTTCTACGCCATGACCGACGAGAGCGAAAGGGCGCTTTGCCTGATTGATGAGTTCAGCAGCTTCAGCTACAGCCTTTTCATTAATCTTCGGATATGGATTATAAGATGTAACCTTCTCACATTTCACCGGTTCCCACTCACAAGTAGCAATCTGAGCATTCTTGGTGAAGTCGAGTACTACAGGTCCCGGACGACCGCTACGAGCGATAAAGAAGGCACGGCTTACAGCCCATGCCACATCCTCAGGACGACGAATCTGATAAGACCACTTAGAGATAGGCTGGGTAACGCCCACCAGGTCAACTTCCTGGAAGGCATCAGTACCCAAAGCGCCCACACCCACCTGTCCGGCGATGACCACGATAGGTGTAGAATCCATCATGGCATCCGCAATACCGGTGAGCGTATTAGTTGCTCCAGGACCACTAGTAACGAGAGTAACACCCACTTCGCCGCTGACTCGGGCGTAGCCCTGTGCAGCGTGAGCAGCAGCCTGCTCGTGACGAACCAAGATGTGATCGAACATCTTCTTCTCTCCTCTCGTGTAACCATACAGTGCATCAAACACTGGCATGATGCTACCACCTGGGTAACCGAAGATGGTCTTAACCCCTTCGTTATGCAGGGAGCGCATCAATGCTTCAGCTCCTGTTATTACTTCTTTTGCCATTTATCTATATCTTATTCTGAATAATTCAAAAACTTTATTTTCTTTGTTGTCAAAGACAAACCTTCTTGCCTGGGAAACCAGGAAAGGATTAATCAATGATTCTTACACCACCCTTATCAGCAGAACTTACGCTCTGTGCGTATGCACGCAAAGCCTTACTAACCTGACGATTACGCTTCAGCGGCTGCTGTGGACGTGCAGCAAGTTCCTCGTCGGAAAGCTTCACATTGATAGAGCGGCTAGGAATATCGATAACGATGATATCGCCATCCTTGATTTTGCCGATGTTACCACCAGCAGCAGCCTCTGGGCTAATGTGACCGATACTCAAGCCAGATGTACCTCCTGAGAATCGACCATCTGTGATGAGGGCACACTCCTTACCGAGGTGACGGCTCTTGATGTATGAAGTTGGATACAGCATCTCCTGCATACCAGGACCACCCTTAGGACCCTCGTGTGTGATGACAACACAATCACCAGAGTTCACCTTACCACCAAGGATACCCTCGCAGGCATCTTCCTGAGAATCGAAGCATACTGCTGGACCCTCGAAATGCCAGAGTACAGGATCCACACCTGCGGTCTTCACTACGCAACCATTCTGCGCGATATTACCGAAGAGTACTGCAAGACCACCATCCTTGGTATAAGAATGTTCGAGATCACGGATACAGCCATTCTCTCTATCTGTATCAAGACTCTCCCACTGTGCATCTTGACTACCCATCTGAGTGGAGAATTTTCTGCCTGGAGCAGAATGATAGATGCGGTCAGCCTCAGGATCGATCTCGGCACCTGTGATATCGTATTTCTTCATCTGCTCATCGAGAGTCTTGCCATCCACACGCTTCACAGCACCATTGATAAGGCCACCCTTGTTAAGTTCGTTCAGGATACCCAGGATACCACCGGCACGGTTGCATTCCTGAACGCTATACTTCTGAGTATTAGGACTCAACTTGCAGAGGCAAGGAACCTTGCGACTGAGCTGATCGATATCTTCCATCTTGAAATCGGCACCTGCTTCCTGAGCCACAGCCAAGAGATGGAGCACTGTATTTGTACTACCACCCATTGCAATATCGAGAGTCATGGCATTGAGGAAGGCATCACGGGTAGCAATGCTACGTGGCAATACGCTCTCATCGCCATCCTCATAATAAGCGTAGGCATTCTTTACAACCTGACGAGCCGCAGCCTTGAAGAGTTCGATGCGGTTCTTGTGAGTAGCGAGAATAGTACCATTGCCAGGAAGACTCAAACCGATAGCCTCTGTGAGAGAATTCATAGAGTTAGCGGTAAACATACCAGAGCAGCTACCACATCCAGGGCAAGCACACTGCTCAATCTGTTTCATTTCCTCATCGCTGACACTGGTATCAGCACCCTTAATCATAGCGGTAATCAAGTCAGCATTCTCGCCTTTCCAGCGACCAGCCTCCATCGGACCTCCAGAACAGAATACAGTAGGAATATTCAGACGCATAGACGCCATCAACATACCTGGGGTAACCTTATCACAGTTGGAAATGCAGATCATAGCATCAGCCTTGTGCGCATTCACCATATATTCCACAGAATCAGCAATAATATCGCGACTTGGGAGTGAATAGAGCATTCCGTCGTGACCCATAGCGATACCGTCGTCAACAGCGATAGTATTGAACTCAGCTGCATAGCAACCCATAGCTTCAATTTCCTTCTTGACAATCTGACCGATTTCGTGAAGATGAGTATGTCCTGGAACAAACTGCGTGAAACTGTTCACGATGGCGATAATAGGTTTGCCAAACTGCTCATGTTTCATACCTGCAGCTACCCAGAGTGCTCTGGCACCTGCCATTCTTCTGCCTTCAGTACAGACGCTACTTCTTAATGGATGTTTCATATCGTTATTATCTCTTTATATTATCTTGTTCTTTATTACCAGAAGGTCTCTCTCAAGCCTTCTTCTTACAATTTTGACTGCAAAGATAGTAAGAATTTATGAAACAAACAACAAAATCCGCAAAAACTTTCAATTTTTGCGGATTTTTGTTAGGAAATAAGCTAAATTGCTTACAATTTATCAGACCCCTTACACAAAAGCAGCCCGATTGTGCAATAATACAAGGGTCCTTATATGTCTTATACAAACAGATTAGAGTTCAAAGACCTCGGCAGAACGAGCCTTCACCTCAACCTGCTTGTTGCCAGCACCAGCTCCTTGTGCTTCCACCTGGAGTTTCAGCGTTCGAGGCAAGGCATTCACCACCTTGAGCCAGGTTTTACCGGTCTTGGAAACCTTTACCACGCTGGTGCCCACGTACTTCTTGAGAGCTGCAGGAAGGTTCAGGCTAGATACAATATAAGTATCACCGGAATGCTGACCAAACATCTTCTGCATCTTGTAACTCTCGGTGAGTCGGATTTTCTCCGAATTATCGAAGTAGATCATATCCGGGTTCCAGTTATGATAGCCATCCTTGCAGAGCAGAGGAGCATAAGAAGTCATTTCCACGACATCTCCGTTACGTTCCACATTACAGAGATGAATACCCTCTGCCAAAGCGCGGTCTAATTCATTATTGCCATTTGCAGCATACTCGCCCAGATACACCTTCGGAGCCTTACGGTCGTAATGATCGTAGTAATCCTGATGATTGATAAACCATCCTGGCTGCTCATAATAGTGCTCATCTACCGCATCAATCCATTTTTTATTCTCCTTTGCAATCTTCCAGCCCTCGATATAGTCGGAAGATGGACTATGGAATGGACCTACAGTACCTACTACTTCAATTTCCGGATGCTTCTCCTTGAGAGCCTTGCAGATCATCAGATAGCGCTGTTCGAAATCGGTGGAAATCAGATCTTCGTTTCCGATACCTACCATCTTGAGATTGAAAGGAGCCGGATGTCCGGCATCCGCTCTCATCTTTGCCCACTTCGATGTGGCAGGATCACCATTCGCCCACTCTACCAGGTCGAGAACATCCTGCACATACTTTGGCATTTCTGCCATTGGGATTCCGCCCTGCTGTCCGCAGATGCCCTGCGCATTAGGCTGGGAGTTCTGACAAGGTACACCAGCAGCCAATACTGGCAGAGGCTCAGCGCCCATATCCTCACACCACTGGAAATACTCGAAGAACCCCAGCTTACGGGTCTGGTGATAGTTCCAGATATTGAGAGCCGGTTTTCGGTCTTTCAGTTCACCGATACTCTCTTTCCAATGATAGATGTTGCCGAGTCCCTGTCCGTGGAGCATACATCCACCAGGGAAACGCACGAAGCGAGGCTTCAGCTCAGCGATGATCTCAGCAAGATCCTTTCTCAGACCATGACCTTTGTAGGTATCCTGCGGCATCAGGCTCACCATATCTACGGCTACCTTTTCCTCTCCCTTAGGCAAGAGGGCAAAACGGGTATCCTTGCCCAGTTCACCTTTATATTTGTCTGTGATGACAAGCTGCGCCTTGTATTCAGCCCAATCAGGTCCCTGCACCTTCAGCTTAGCCTGAGCTATCGGAAGTCCTTCCTGATCTACGAGTGCTACAGTAAGCTGCTTTTTCTTGCCGTCGATACAACGGGCATACAGACTCACTTCGTAAGCGGCACCACACTTGATGACGATTCCCTCCCATCCTATATTATAAATAGGTGTAGATGAGAGGATGGCATAATGCGGATTATTCACGCTTACCCCATTTTCTGTAGAAATGATGGCAGAAGAGGATGACGATACAGAAGAAGATGAAGCCTCAATTCCCATCCAGGCAGTTGCAGCATTCCAGCCTTTTCGCTCACCATTGTATTCGAAATCGCCATTCTGCAGGAGTTCTGCACAGAGTCCGCCATCGGCAGCTCTGCTGATATCCTCGAAGAAGATGCCGATAAGCTTGTCGCTGATGCGATGACTCTTCTGCGGATTCACCGTGAGCTTAGCCGTGAAAGCATCTGCTGCATCCGCCTCCTTTACCATTTTAGCGTGCTGAAGGACAGCCTCCTCACCTTGCTCATTCTTGATTTTCTCCTCTACATCAGCGATATAAGCCTTCAAATCAGCCTCATTCTTAGGCAGCTTCCGGCTGTTTTCCTTTGCTTCCTCAGCCAGAGCCTTATGCCAGGCGCGGATATAGTTCAGATGAATGGCCGGAATCTCGAAGTCGTTACCCTCTATCAGTTTACCATTGATGGTAGCCGTATCGCGCTGCCAGAGGATTTCATCTGCAGCAGCTTCCAGCGAATCTTCCTGGAAGATGCGGAAATCCTTGTCGGCATGAACGTATCTTTTGCCTTTCTCCGTCTTCAGATAAAGGTCGAAGGTTCCATCTTCCATCTGATAGGCAGCCACATCACTGATATTCTTCTCCTTCATGATAGGATAATCTTGTGGTCGCCAGGTTACGAGATCTTCAGAATAAGCCACAGCAAACTGTGGTGAGGTCTTATTTACACTCCAAAGAGCCCGCCAGGTACCATCATTTGCCTTGAGAACGAATGGGCGATACATCTTTTTCTCACTGCCCCAAGGTCCGAAGTCAGAGGCACAGAGCTGACCTACATCCACCCATCTTTCATCGTCTGTAAGATAAGCGAGATGCAGTCCCTGGTTGGGAGCTGGAGAATACACGAAAATCTGGCAGGTAGAATCCTTGCCCACTATGGTATAGGCAGGTGCATCCTTATCTGCAACAGACAAAGTCGCCTTATTAACTTGTTTCTTGGCAGCTGGCATTTGAGTCTGCTTTCTGACAGGAGTCAGCGCCACAGCTTGGGTCATAGCCAACAGGGCAGCCGAGAAGAGTAGATACTTTGGTTTCATCATATTACTTCTTATTTATTTTTTGCTTGTTTTTAGATTCTCAATTGTATTACATTAATATATATAGATGATACGACTTAAAAATCGTATAAAGTTAATAAAAAAGGGGTAGAATGCTTCACAGCAACCTGCCCCCAACCTAACAACTAAACCTAATACACTCCCTAATGGAATAGAGAGATTTAATCATAAATTTCTTTTTTTCCTGCGGCAAGCGTATTCTTCATCAGCGAGCAGATGGTCATCGGACCCACTCCGCCCGGTACTGGAGTAATGAAAGAACACTTTTCAGCCACTTCATCGAACTTCACGTCACCATTCAGGCGGAATCCGCTTTTTCTGGTGGCGTCAGGAACACGAGTCGTACCCACGTCGATGACAACAGCTCCCGGTTTAACCATATCGGCTGTTACGAAATCAGGCTTACCGATAGCCGCAATGATAATATCCGCCTCCCGGCACTCCTCCTTCAGATTTTTGGAGTGCGAGTGGCACACAGTAACCGTAGCATCTCCATACTGCTTCTGCATCATCAGCTGGGCCATAGGCTTGCCCACGATGTTGCTTCTGCCCAGGATAACACACTTCTTACCGCTGGTTTCTATCTGATAATGCTGCAGCAGGGTGAGGATTCCAAGCGGAGTAGCCGAGATGAAACTAGGCATACCCAGCGACATTCTACCCACATTCACGGGATGGAAGCCATCCACATCCTTGCGATAGTCTATCGCCATGGTAATCTTCTGCTCGTCGATGTGCTTCGGCAAAGGCAGCTGCACAATGAAACCATCCACGTCAGCATCCTTGTTGAGCTTATCTACACACTGCAGAAGCTCCTCCTCAGTAACATCCTCCTCAAAACGGATCAGCGTAGATTTGAATCCGCACTTTTCGCATGCCAGAACCTTGTTCTTCACATAGGTTTCGCTGCCACCATCGTGACCCACCAGCACAGCCACCAGATGTGGCTGTTTGCCTCCTGCGGCTACAATCTGAGCCACCTCCTGAGCAATCTGTTCCTTTATGGCGGCTGCTGTAGCCTTTCCGTCTATTAGTTGCATCTTACTTTTTCTATTTTAAGAATTTTACATTGATAAGCTTCGAGCCTTGGCTCTCTGCTTCTGAATTACATACCTGGCATCTTAGGCATACCTGGCATACCCTTCATACGGCCCATCATCTGCGCCATCTTGTTGCCAGTCATCATCTGCATCATCTTGCGTGTCTGTTCAAACTGCTTGATGAGCTTGTTTACCTCCTGGATATTGGTACCAGAACCCTTGGCGATACGCTGGCGGCGAGATGTATTGAGGATAGATGGATTGGTACGCTCCTTAGGAGTCATACTCTGGATGATAGCCTCGATACCCTTGAAGGCATCCTCTGGGATATCAACATCACGGATAGCCTTGCCTACACCCGGAATCATCGCAGCCAGATCCTTGATGTTACCCATCTTCTTGATCTGCTGAATCTGATTGTAGAAGTCATTGAAATCGAACTGGTTCTTGCGAATCTTCTTCTCCAACTTCTTAGCCTCCTCCAGGTCAAACTGCTCCTGTGCGCGCTCTACCAGCGAAACCACGTCACCCATTCCGAGGATACGGTCTGCCATTCGAGCAGGATGGAACACATCGATAGCCTCCATCTTCTCGCCGGTACCGATAAACTTGATAGGCTTAGTAACCACAGTGCGGATACTGAGGGCAGCACCACCACGAGTATCACCATCGAGCTTGGTGAGAACTACACCATTGAAGTCGAGGCGGTCGTTGAACTCCTTGGCTGTATTTACAGCATCCTGACCCGTCATGGAGTCAACTACGAAGAGAGTCTCATCCGGGTTGAGATGATTCTTGAGGTTGCTGATTTCCTGCATCATCTGCTCATCAACAGCCAATCGACCGGCAGTATCGACGATGACCACATCGTTGCCGTTGGTCTTAGCCTGCTGCAAAGCGTGGTCAGCGATGCTGAGTACATCCTTGTTATCAGGCTCACTATATACAGGCACACCCACCTGTTCGCCTACTACATGGAGCTGCTGGATAGCAGCAGGACGATATACGTCGCAAGCCACGAGCAAAGGCTTCTTGCCTTTCTTGTTCTTGAGCATATTGGCAAGCTTACCGCTGAAGGTAGTCTTACCAGAACCCTGCAAACCACTCATCAGGATTACAGCAGGGCGACTTTCCAAATGCAATGGAGCTTCCTCGCCTCCCATCAGCTCAGCGAGTTCGTCGTGAACCAACTTCACCATCAGCTGGCCTGGCTTCACGGCTGTCAAAACATTCATGCCGAGTGCTTTTTCCTTCACCTTGTTGGTGAATTCCTTGGCAACTTTGTAGTTAACGTCGGCATCGAGGAGTGCACGGCGCACATCCTTCATGGTCTCAGCCACGTTGATTTCGGTAATTTTACCCTCACCCTTCAGAATTTTGAAGGAACGTTCTAGTCTATCACTTAAATTTTCAAACATGTTCTTAATTGTACTTTTTTATTTCGGGCACAAAGTTACGAACTTTTTCCGAGAAAGCCAACTCAATCTCGATTATTTTTCATTTTCTTGCTCTTTTGCTTCATTTTGAACATTTGGAAGCGTTTTCTCTGATGATTCCTGCCTGGTCTTATCCTGCTTTTCCAAAGTTTCTTTCTTGTTAGCGCTCAGATTGATAGGATTTTTCAGTTCATACTTCTTTCCCGTAGCCTTTTCGTAGGCAGAGACGATAGGATCCTTTCTGTCCATCTTCTTGAAGATTTCCTGAGCCTGCTTCTTGTGCTTCCGGTCGCGGCTGCCCTGCTTGTCCATCCAGCCGAAGGCATCGAAGCCGATTCCTCCCGGTGATGTTGGCACAGAATTCACCTTCTCTTGTATCTGCTCTTCCATATTGTCGATATGCTCCTGGTTCTTGCCCCAAACGGTCACTTCACCAATCTGTTTGGCTTCGGGAAGGAGAAAAACGGTATCAGGCAACTCCTGATAGCGGATGGTTGCCTTGATATAGCCCGGTTTGGATACGGTAGCAGAATCAAACTGGTAGCGCATGTTCCAGTAACCCCGATAGTCGGTACGCGCCCAATGGTTATTGTTCGTATGAATGAGGGCTTCCCTGATAGGCACATGATCCTCGGCAGATGCGATGACGCATGTTTTCTGCGCAAAGACCATGGAAGCCATCGACAGCAGGGTTATCATCAAAAATATAATTTTCTTCATAATCTTTGCTTTTTTTGTAGGCAAAAATAACAAGAATCCTTCATTCCGCAAAATATAGCAATAGATATTAACCAGATTAAGCAGATATTAACCTCTACGAGCAGGAACCTTCTTTTTCGATACGCTTGGCTTCTTCCAGGAGCTTGATGGCATCCACATACTGCGCGATACCCTGAGCCACCTCCTTGGCAGCCTTCATCGCCAGCACTACGGTCTGAGGGCGATGCACCACATCACCTCCGGCGAATACGCCACGACGGGTAGTCATTCCGAAAGGACGATCTACCACCTTTACATATCCCTTCTCATCCACCTCGATTCCAGCAGTAGTAGAAACGATACGGTTGGCTGGGCGCGAACCGATAGCCAGATAGATTCTATCAAAATTCTCTACCCTTTCGCCCTCAGGTGTATTCAGCACGCAGCTTCCCAGTCTGCCATTCTTACCCTTCAGGAAGGCTTCTACGGTAGTTTTCCATTCAAACTTCACACCTTCCTTTACGGCATCCTCGTATTCGCTCTTGATGGCAGGCATTTCCTCCTGGGTCTTTCTGTACAATACGGTAACGTCAGCACCCAGACGGATGGCAGTACGGGCAGCATCCATCGCCACATTTCCACCACCGATTACACCTACCTTCTCGCCATCGCGCAAAGGAACCATATCGCGGGGCAAAGCACCTTCGTTATAGGCATTTACATTATGCAGGAAGTAGGTACTCTGGCTTACACCATGGAGCTTGCTGCCCGGTGTAGAGTCCATATTCTGAGGCACGCTGGTACCGGTACCCATGAAGATGGCATCATAACCGGCACGGAAGAGACTGTCGATGGTGACATTGTTTTCGCCCACCATACAGTTGGTGATAAACTGCACGCCCAAGGCAGCAATCTTGCTCACCTCATCGCGCACCACAGTCTTTGGCAATCGATACTCCGGAATACCGTACATCAGTACGCCACCCGGTTCAGCCTGTCCTTCAAAAATCGTTACATTGAATCCCTGTCTTGCCAAATCACCGGCTACGGTAAGTCCTGCAGGACCCGAACCGATTACAGCCACTCTACCACGGGTTTTCTGTGGCAGGAGCTCACGGGAGAGCTTCATCTTGGTATCGAAGTCAGCGATAAACTGCTCCAATTTTCCAATCTGTACAGGTTTTCCCTTCTTGCCGAGCACACAATGTCCCTGGCACTGCTTCTCGTGTGGACACACGCGTCCACAGATAGCCGGCAGATTGCTCTTGGCATTGATGATGCTCATCGCAGCACCCATGTTACCCATCGACAGTTCGTGTACGAAATCCGGTATATCGTTTTCAATAGGGCATCCCTTCTTACACTGCGGAATCTTGCAATGCAGACATCTCTTGGCTTCCTCAATCGCCTCTCGGGTAGTGAATCCCTCGTTTACCACCTGAAACATGCTAGGCTGTTCAGCTGTGTTATTCTGTTGATCAATCTGTTCACTCATAATCTACTACTCTTCTTTGTCTTCTGTTTTTCCTATTTCTGCTGCTTGATTTCGATGTCTTCCTTCACATGATTTCTGATTTTGGTGAGGAAGAGTTTCATGCGCTTGGCATCCTTGTGATCGATGATGTCGATGAGTTCAGCCAGCTCTTCGCGAATCTGGGCCACCTGTCCAGATGTATATGGGTTGAAGAGGATTTCCTGCAAGAGATAGTCATCCTCGTTCAATACGCCCTTGGCTATCTGCATGTGGCGCTTGAAGGTGGTACCAGGAGCATCCTGATGCTTCATCACCGCCGCAAAGGCAAAAGTGCTGACAAATGGAATACTCAGCGAGTAAGCCACCGTCTGGTCGTGCTCATCAAAGGTGTACTCATGAAGGCTCAGTCCGAGCTTCTGATAGAGATCCTTGAAGAAAATCTTACCCATATAGTCGCCCTCCTTGATGATGACCGCATTCTCCTCGGAGAGCTGGTTCAGGTTGGCGAATGTAGGACCGAACATCGGGTGGGTGCTCACGTATCGGAAGCCGCTCTTGTCGTAAAACTCCTGCAATCCTGTCTTCACCGACGCAATGTCGCTGATGATACAGTCTTTAGAGAGATGTGGCAGCAACTCCTCGAATGCCGGGATGGTGTATTTCACGGTTACGGCATTGATGACGAGTTCCGGGCGGAACATCTCCACCTCCTCCATCTTGGTGAAACGGTAGCAGTTATAGGTGAAGCGCAGTCGCTTGGCATCCTTTTCATACACAGCCACCTCGTGGTCGAAGCTGAGCAGGTCGATGAAAAAGCTTCCCATCTTTCCTGCTCCCATTATCAAAATTCTCATTTCATTATAATGTGAAGAATGAAGAGTGGAGGCCGAAGTCTTTCGTCCTCTACTCTTCACTTAATTTATTTCTGATTCAGAATTTCCAACTGCTGGCGAACACTCTCCTCGTGGATATGCTCAAAGATCTGGGCAGCAAACTCTGGGCTCATTCCGCAGAGTGAAGCCTGGGCACCACGCTTCTCGAGAATCTCGTTGTAGCGGTTGGTCTGTACGATTGTCATATTGTGCTCCTTCTTGTAGGTACCGATTTCGCGGCATACACGCATACGCTTGGCAAGAAGATCCATCAGCTGGTTGTCGCACTCATCAATCTGACCGCGCAGCTGATGCAGGCCCTCTGTAGAATAATGCTCATCACGAACTACGAGGAGGCTCAGGATGTAATCCAGGATATCTGGAGTAACCTGCTGCTTGGCATCGCTCCATGCATCATCAGGAGAGCAGTGGCTCTCTACGATCAGACCGTCGAAGCCCAGGTCCATAGCCTGCTGGCAGAGAGGAGCGATGAGGTCGCGGCGACCGCCAATGTGGCTAGGGTCACAGAGGATAGGCAACTGAGGAATGCGGCGGTGCAGCTCGATAGGAATCTGCCACATAGGGAGATTGCGGTAGATCTTCTTGTCGAAGCTGGAGAAACCGCGGTGGATGGCACCAAGTCGCTTGATACCAGCCTGGTTGATACGCTGGAGCGCACCGATCCAGAGCTCAAGATCCGGATTCACCGGGTTCTTCACCAGCACAGGAACATCCACGCCCTGAAGGCTGTCTGCCAGTGCCTGCATGGCGAATGGATTGGCAGAAGTACGGGCTCCCACCCACAGAACATCGATTCCATATTTCAAGGCGAGCTCCACGTGCTCAGGAGTAGCCACCTCGGTAGCAGTGAGCATACCGGTCTCCTCCTTCACCTGCTTCATCCAAGGCAAGGCAGTCTCGCCATTTCCCTCGAAGCCTCCTGGTTTGGTACGTGGCTTCCATACACCAGCGCGGAACATGTGGCAGCCTTTAGCAGCCAGCTGCTTGGCGGTAGTCATAACTTGCTCTTCAGTCTCTGCAGAGCATGGGCCTGCAATGACGATAGGGCGTTCCTGATCACTAGGGAGATTCAATGGTTCTAATTCTAATTCCATAGTCGTATATTTTAATTTTTTATTTTTTTACTTTCCAAAGACTTTTCTGATTCTTTCCAGCGCCTCCTTCATTTTCTCATCCTTGGCACAAAGGCTGATGCGGATGTATCGCTTGCCGTTGCTTCCGAAGATGAATCCAGGGGTGATGAATACGCGCGCCTCGTGGAGAATCTTCTCTGTGAGGTCTTCTACATCGGCGTATTTCTCCGGAATCTTGCCCCAGAGGAACATACCCACCTGGTTAGGATCAAACTTGCAGTCCAATACCTGCATGATCTGCTCGGCGATGTCGCGGCGGCGGCGATAGTTGGTAATGTTGTTCTCACGGTGCCACTCATCGGTATTGTTGAGCATGGCCTCGGCAGCAGCGAGCTGGATTCCGCGGAAGCATCCGTTGTCGATGTTGCTCTTCACCTTCAGGATCCAGGAGATAAACTGCTTGTTGCTCGAAATCATAGCCACACGCCATCCCGGCATGTTGTGGCTCTTGCTGAGCGAATTGAATTCGATGCAGCAGTCCTTGGCGCCCGGCACCTGCATGATGCTCAGCGGATGCTCGTTGAGGATGAGCGAATAAGGATTGTCGTTCACCACCACGATGTTGTGGTCCTGGGCAAACTTCACGAGTCGCTCGTAGGTCTCCATCTTTGCCACGCCTCCGGTCGGCATGTTCGGATAGTTGGTCCACATCAGCTTCACGTGGCTGAGGTCCATCTTCTCCAGCGCCTCGAAGTCTGGCTGCCATTCATTGTCCTCGCGCAGGTCGTAATAGGTAATCTTGGTGCCGAGAATCTTGTTGATGGCAGTATAGGTAGGATAGCCCGGGTTTGGGATGAGCACCTCGTCGCCAGGGTTGCAGAAGGCGAGCGTAACGTGCAGGATACCCTCCTTGCTACCAATGAGGGGCTGGATTTCCGTAGCCCAGTCAAGATCCACGTCATACCATCTCTTGTAATAACCAGCCATCGCCTTGCGCAACTCCGGGATGCCCACCGTAGGCTGATATCCGTGTGCAGCAGGGTTATGGGCTACCTCGCAGAGCGTATCGATGGTCTGCTTAGAAGGCGGCATGTCTGGACTTCCGATGGCGAGGCTGATGATGTCCTGTCCCTCGGCATTAAGCTTAGCCACTTCCTTCAGCTTACGGCTGAAGTAGTATTCCTGTATTTCTGTTACTCTATTGGCTGGTTGTATCATTTTTATTCTCTTTTATTTTGAAATGTTACTATTCTTTTTCCTCATATTCTCCCAGCACCGTGAGTTTCTTCACGAGTGGTGTGATGGCATCGATGCTCTGGCGATAGCGGGTCAGATTATCGAAGGTGAGATCCACGTAGAAGAGATATTCCCATTCATGACCGATGCTTGGCAGCGACTGGATCTTGGTGAGATTGATGTCGTAGAAGCTCAGGATGGTGAGAACCTTGGAGAGCGAACCCTTGTCGTGTGAAAGGCTGAAGACGATGCTCGCCTTGTTGGCCTTTTCGATAGGTCGGAGAAGAGCGGCCTTCTGCGGATTGCAGACCACGAGGAATCGGGTGTAGTTGTGCGGATTGTCGTGGATTCCCTCCTGCAGCACCTTCATGCCATACATCCTGGCGGCGTAGGCAGAACAGATGGCTGCCCATCCGTGCACCTGATGCTGGGCGATGAATGCGGCAGAACCTGCGGTATCCTCAGCCTCCACCGCCTTGAGATCAGGATGGTTGGCGAGGAACTTGCCACACTGCATCAGCGCTACAGGATGAGAGTGAACCTCTTGCAGGGTACTCCAGTCGTCGGAAGGCAGGCAGCAGATGCTGTGCTCGATGTGGAGCTTGTGCTCACCCACCACGGTGGTTCCGCTCTCCCGGAGCAGCTCGTAGTTGTGGAGCAGACTGCCGGCGATGGTATTCTCGATGGCGCAGATGCCGATGATGGTAGGATCTCGCTTGATGTTCTCAAACACCTCCTCGAAGGTAGCGCAACAGATTAACTCTATCTGCTCGCCCTGGAAATACTCGTGGGCGGTAATGTCGTGGAAGGATCCCAACTCTCCTTGTATTGCAATTCTCTTCATTGTTTCACTCTCTTTTTTACATTATCTCCTTTTTTAGGAAAACGGATTTTTCGGAAAATGATTTTGGAAACAGATTATTTCGAAAACGTTTATGGAAAACGGATTCGAGTTTTACGAAAAACGGTCCTGCTCACAATAGAGCGGGACCGTTTCGATGATTTCAAGAATCTTATATCCTAAGTTGAAATATATACGCAACTTCCCGCTTTACAATTGCTTGCAAAGTAAAAGTAATAGCTAAAAAAGTAAGCGTTCAACTTTTCCATTTTCTTATTCTTTTATTTATTATTCACTTATTGCTTCGAGCATCAACCGATGAAAGTCTCAACTCGTTTGCAAAAGTAATACTTTTCTTTGATACCACCAAACAAATTGTCAGTTTTTTCTTTATTTTCCTTATATTTTCTGCTTTTCAGCAGATTTTCAGCAGATTTTTATCAGAAATAGCCCTAAACTGGCAGATTTTTATCAGCATTCGTATCATTTCGAAAGAACATTTACCGGCATGTTCAGACAATTAGCGGCAATGCTCAGACAATTAGCGGCAATGTTCTCTTCCTTCAGCCTTAAACTCTCCAGTAAGTTCCTCTATCTTCTCGGGATTCAGCTGCAGGTATCTCTGCATATCCTTTCCGGCTCCCTCCTTATCGCCCATCTGCATCAGCAGATTGCCTCGTCTCAGCAGGTTCTTGCTCAGCGCAGCCTTGTTCTCAGCATCCTCGCTGCAAGCTTCCGCCCGCTTCTCCTGCTCCGCTATCTGCTGCGTAAGAGATGCTACGAGCAGAACGGGATTCATATCATTCAAATCCATCATACCTATTCTATTTTAGTTACGCATGTAAGCCCACACGCCCTGAAAGGGCAGAAGCTCCTAGCCCAGGGCATCGCCCTGGGTAAGATAGCAGCCGGCAATACGCCCTGTAAGGGCAAAAGCTTTGTATATTGCCCAGTATTTTAAAGCTTCTGCCCTTACAGGGCGACAAGCTTGTGTCCGTAATTACCCAGGGCGATGCCCTGGGCTAGGAGCTTTTGGGCCTTCAGCCCGTTCTTGAACCACATGCGAAAGTTCAGTTTGTAATAATTATGTTTTGCAAAAATAATATTTTTAAAACGTAATACCAAATGTTTGAGGGGAATGTTGTAGATATTTAACTTTTTGGCAGGCTGTGGTATCGCTCTTTTAAAAACTCATATAAAAAAACGAAAAACAAAGGAAAACAGGTGATTAAATGAAAATTTTGCATTATCTTTGCAGCATAATTAATATATAAGATATAGACTATGATCAAAAGATTATTATCCTTTTTAGACGCTTCGCCAGTGAACTTCCTGGCTGTGAAGAATATCTCTGAGGAATTGGAGAAGAAGGGGTTCAGACGATTGAACCCTCAGGAGCCGCTGGGCAAGGTTGTGGCTGGTGACAAGTTCTTCGTTACCAAGAACGACTCTTCTATCTATGCTTTCCAAATCGGAAAGAAGGCGCTGGCTGATGCCGGCTTCCACATGATCTGCGCTCACTGCGACTCTCCTACCTTCCGCATCAAGCCTAACGCTGAGATGACTTGCGAGGGCGGTATCGTGAAACTGAATACCGAGGTTTATGGCGGTCCGATTATGTCAACCTGGTTCGACCGTCCACTCACTCTGGCGGGTAGAGTGATCGTAAAGGGCGAGGATGCGATGCATCCGAAGACTCTCCTGATCCATATCCAGCGACCTCTGCTGCAGATCAGTAATCTCGCTATCCACTTCAACCGTCAGGTGAACGATGGCGTGAAGCTGAGCAAGCAAAAGGATGTGCTCCCTATCCTCGGCATCATCCATGATGAACTGGAGAAGGGTAATCTGCTGATGAACGTGATTACCGGTGAACTGAATATCCAGAAGGAGGATATCCTCGACTTCGACCTCTATCTGGCTGATGCCACTCCTGCCTGCACCTTCGGTGTGCACGATGAGTTTATCTCTTCGGGAAGACTCGATGATTTGTCGATGTGCTGGGCGGGCGTAGAAGCGATGATTGCAGCTGATGCAACTTCATCTTCAGATGCTACTCGTGTTCTCGCCATCTTCGACAATGAGGAGACGGGTTCGCAGACCAAGCAGGGGGCGGGAAGTCCTTTCCTCTCTTATATGCTGCAGCGCATCGCTCTTGCACAGAGCGGAACGGAGGAGGCGTATTATCAGGCAGTGGAGCGTGCCTTCATGATTTCTGCGGACAATGCGCATGCCTGGCATCCTAACTACAGCGAGAAGTTTGACCCAACGAATCATCCGATGCTGGGGGGCGGTCCGGTCATCAAGTTCAATGCGGCACAGAAGTATGCGAGTGATGCGGTATCTGCTGCCATCTTCGCGAATATCTGTGAGGCAGCGGGTGTGCCTTGTCAGCGTTTCGTGAACCACAGTGATGTGGCTGGCGGAAGCACTTTGGGCAATATCCTCGCCTCTTCCATTCCATTGAAGGGCGTGGACATGGGTAATGCCATCCTCGCCATGCACAGTTGCCGCGAAACAGGCAGCGTGATTGATCACGAATACTGCGTGAAGGCTTTCACGAAGTTCTATCAGTTATAATTTAAAAGCTTTTGCCCTTACAGGGCGACAGGCTTGCATCCATAAATACCCAGGGCGATTGCCCTGGGCTAGGAGCTTCTGCCCTTTACCTTTCCCTTCGGCCGGTGACCGTTGGTTCAGGGCGTATGAATAAATTTCCAATTTTACTTTTCAGGAATAATCTCGAAGATTTCGGCTGAACCATCCAGCTGAACCTTCGCTGCCTTCTTCACCAATTCTATCTTGCAGAATGACTGGTCGATGCTGGTAGTTGCCAATACCTTACCCTTGGCATTCAACTGACGGCAAACGACAGAGCTGCCAGGAGCTACCTTCTGCAAGAATGTATAGCCGGTAACACCCTTTTCTACGCCAAAGGTGAGAGTTCCCTCATTTGTGAATGAGGTGCAAGGGTTCTCATCGAAACCATACATCGCTGCCTGCATATCCTTAGCCTCTACAGTAAAGCTCAAACGATCTGGGGTAGTTGGGTTCACCTCGAAGGTACGGACTGCAGCCCAGTTGCGCTTGTCAGACTTCAACTTCTTGATGCGGATATAACGAGCCTCAACAGGAGAATCGGTCTTCCAGTTGATGATATACTGCTTCTTCAACTCACCGGTAAGCGCCTTCCACTCCTTCTTGTCAAGAGAATACTCCAGTACTGTATTGTCGAAGTAATCCACATCATCCACAGAGTTACGTCCCTGAAGGATTCTTACCTCAGAAACAGAACGAACACAACCTAAGTCTGCACCAATCCAATCGCCAGTGTTCTGACCATTACCCGATGTATAATAGGTAGTAGAATCGTTGTCAAACATCGCCTTGCTCTGGGTAGTTCTCAAGGTTGCGTAAGTACCGATACCCTTATAGAAAGCAGGCACCTTGCCAGTCAACTTCTTGAAGAAGCCAGAAGCCATATCATCCATAGACTGCTCATAGAATGGCTGCAATACCATGGTTCCAGACTTATGTTTCTCGTAAGCAGCCACATCTTCCTTGCTCATACGGTTGTTGACATAGCCATCCCAGAATGCCTGGTCATTACCAGCCTTGTACTCCTTGATGAGCTGCATGGTCTTCAAGCCACGATTACCCAATTTGCCAAACTCAGTCAACCAAGGACGGAGTTCCTTCATCAACAAGGCATTCTTGCAGTTTGCCTCCATCTGAGCAGGTGCATTCTTCACCTTTTCAAATTCCTTCTGCAAAGCATTGAACTCTGCATCTGTAAAGTTGTCGATGCGGAAGCTCTTGGTTTCCCATGATTCGATACGGCGATAACCGGTTTCTGTATCGCATGAGTGCATGGCGAAGGTGCGATAAGCATCGTGTGCCTCTGGAGTCAGATCTACCAGACCACGCTCCCAGTTGTCGAGCGGATTATAGTTAGCGATATTCCATGCATAGTCAGCTACACCGTAGAGAGCCAGCTTGGAAGCCTCACCATGCTCCATTGGGTTGCTCACGAAACCACAGAGATCCTTGTTGGTCAGGTCGGTCTGCAAACCGTAGGTAGGACCCTGCATGATGATATGGCGTGCATAATCAGTTACTGGGAAGTTCCACCAGTAATAAGCAGGGCGCTTGATACGGGAGTTCACCCAGTCGAGAGTCTCGCGGGTCAAGTCACTACATACGACATCACCTGTCCAGAATACATTGATAGATGGATCGAGGGTATTACCGAAGATAGCCAGAGAACCGGTTGGTTTTGGATTCGCCCAGAGGCGGGTATAATCGGTAGGACACATCACGAGCGGTGTAACATCGCCCTTAGCCTTCACAAACTCCTTAGCCAGGCGGTTCAAGAGTTCAGACTGCTTGACAGGGTTGGCACCCTCGCCGGAAATATCATCAAAGAAGATAGCGAAAGAACGTACACCGAGGTCGTACATCAAGTCGAGCTTGTGAACCAGGTTCTGATAGTCTTCCTCGTTCCACTTGATGTCCTGTCCCGGATGGATAGCCCATACGAAATCTACACGGTTGCGACGGCAAGCCTGTACGAGTTCGCTGATGTTCTTAGCCTCTTTCTCAGGATAAGGCAAGCGCCAGTTAGGGCAGCTGTGATAAGGATCATCCTTTGGACCATAGAGATAGGTGTTCATCTTGTTCTTTCCATAATAATCAATGAGGGAAAGACGCACCTGATGAGACCAAGGTTCACCATAGAAGCCCTCTACCACACCACGGTTTGGAAGATCAGGGTAGTCGTTGCAAGTGGTATAAGGCATCTGGCCCTTTGCCATCTCGCTGTTTACAATCTGACGCAAGGTCTGCAAGCCATAGAAAGCGCCACGCTCATCGTATCCCACAATCTGGATACCCTTGGCATCAGCCTTCAGGCTGTAAGCACCCGATACAGGCTTCACTCCTGCTTTAGCTGCAAGTTTCTCACCGAAATCGATGGTCAGGCGAATGCCCTTGGCGTTAGCGGTCAGGAACTTCACATCATCAGCAAACTTACCTTTCTTGTCAATCACCTTGACACCTTTCTGCAGGTCGAGTCGGTTAGCAGCATCCACATTCAGGAGATGTGGTGTAGGACTCACGATGAGTCCGTGATGATCCAGTTTCTTACCAGGAATCATGTGCACGTCTTGCTTTTCAGAACGCTGGCCGCTCAGGTCTTGTGCCTGAGTGCCCTGTGCAAAAGCAGCCATCAGGAGGGCTGCCATCAACATTTTTCTAGTCATAACGAATAGTTGGTTTAGGATTTATATTTATTAAAGTTTATATATTTACGAAAGCTTTTGCCCTTACAGGGCGCTTTGCTGATTGCCATTATAACCCAGGGTGTTGCCCTGGGCTAGGAGCTTCTGCCCTTTCAGGGCGTGCTGCTTCTAGAGGTTTGAGTCTTCAGGGCGTGCTGCTTCTGTAGCATTTGCCCCCTTCAGGGCGTGTGGGGCATTTCCCTAGAAGTGAAAGACGCTTTCTACATTCTTATTCGTCTGTTCAGCGAATTCCTCCTCACTCACTCCGTAGGCTTTCGCCAGAGTCTTGAGCACTTCTATCACGAAAGCGCTTTCATTGCGCTTGCCACGATAAGGCACGGGAGCCATATAAGGACTATCGGTCTCCAGGATGATGCGATTCATAGGAACCGCAGCCGGAAGGTCTTCTCTGAGATGACTGCTCTTGAAAGTAGAAACACCGCCGATACCCAGCACGAAGTTATCGAAAGAGAGAAGCTCTTCAGCCTCCTTCTGATTGCCGGTGAAGCAGTGGAACACGCCACCAGGCAGGTCTTTCTGATACTGACGAAGCAAGTGCACCATCTCGTTCTGTGCCTTGCGGCAATGAATCATCAGGGGGAGTCGGGTTTCTACCGACCATTTCACCTGTTCCTCGAATGCCTCCAACTGCTCCTGTTCAAACTCACGGCTCCAGTAATAATCCAGTCCGATTTCGCCAATGGCTATGAAATCGGAAAATTGCATCTTCCGGAGTTCAGCCAGCTGATCCTTCCAGTCTGCCTTCACCTCTTCAGGATGCAAGCCAATCATCGGATAGGCATACCCCGGATATTCCCGGCTCAGAGCCAGGACAGCGTGCGTGGTCTTCACGTCGATGGCAGGCAAGAACACCTTGCCTACCCCTGCTTCCCTGGCACGAGCGAAAGCTTCCGCTCTATCCTCATCAAACTCTTCTGCATCGAGATGAGTATGCGTATCTATTACTTTGAACATTGAACTTTGAACATTGAACTTTGAACATTGAACTTTGAACTTTAAACTTGATGATTAATACTGGCGCTTCATCATTTTCTGTGCATACTTCGCCAACTCTTCCTTGCGATCAGCAGGTACATTCACAGCATCAAGATACTTCTTGCTCTGCTCGAAGTAATAGGCAATCTTATCCTGTGCCATCTTGTCAATACCGATCTCGTTATAGAGACGGGTAACAGAAGCCACCTTCTCATTGCGGTCGAATTCCTTGGCATCCACCCATTTCTGGAGTTCAGCACGCTGGGCATCGTTGGCATGGTTGAAGGCATTGATGAGCATGAAAGTCTTCTTGTTGGAAGTGATATCACCCCCAATAGCCTTACCAAACACCTTGGAATCACCATATACATCGAGGAAATCATCCTGCAGCTGGAAAGCCAAGCCGATCTGCTCGCCAAACTTATAGAGATTGTCAGCATCCTCAGCAGAAGCATCAGCCAGGATGGCACCAATCTTCAGGGCACAAGCCAGAAGCACACTGGTCTTGAGGCGAATCATCTCGATATACTCCTCTTCCTTCACATCATTGCGGTTCTCAAACTCCATATCATACTGCTGTCCCTCTCCAATCTCAAGGGCTGTAGTAGTAAAGAGCTTCATCACCTTGGCAAGATGCTGATCGTCGCACTGTGCCATTCTCTCGTAAGCCAACACCAGCATACTGTCACCAGAGAGGATAGCAGTATTGGCATCCCACTTCCTGTGTACAGTCTCATGACCACGACGGAGGTCAGCATTATCCATCAGGTCGTCGTGCAAGAGAGTATAGTTGTGATAAGTCTCAAGAGCTATCGCATTCATCAGAATCTTCTCAGGATCATTCTTAAAGAGATTGTATCCCAAGAGCATTAAAACAGGGCGAATACGCTTTCCACCTAAAGAGAGTACGTACTTCACCGGTTCGTAAAGCGACAATGGTTTACGATTGTATGGGAGATTTGCCAGGAAATCATTCACCATTACCAATAATTCTTCTGATGTCTTCATATCTATCATATTTCTAATTTATAATATCTGATTTATAATTTGTCTTGAAATTGAGTATTCAGTTATTTTATCTTTTATAACTGGAATACCACCGGAACAGCAATCATGGTACGGCACACCTTGTTCTTGTCCATACCCGGTTTCCATTTGGGCATCATCTTCATCACGCGGAGCGCTTCAGCATCAAGGGCAGCATCCACCGAGGTACTTACCTTGGTATTGGCGATGCTTCCATCCTTGTTCACGATGAAGGTTACCACCACCGTGCCCTGTACCTTGTTGTTCTGTGCCACCTGCGGATACTTCAGGTTCTTGGTGAGCCATTGCATAAATGCCGACCAGCCTCCCGGAAACTCCGGAATCTTCTGCACCACGGTAAACTTGATAGGAGCCTCAGCCTGTGTATCTGCCGGATCCACCGCCGTCTCAGGAGCCGCCTCCTTCACGTCAGCCCCTTCTACCACGCCCGAACCATCACCGATTAACAGCTTGCTGGTAGTAGTGCTGATCTTTTCCGGTGTCTTCTTGACCATTTGCTGCTCGGTAGGTTTCACCTCCTGGGTAATAGCCTGCGAGGCAGGTGCCTTCGCCATAGCCTCCGCACTCACCATATCTTTCTGGTCGGGCGGAGTTGACATTTCCATATCTTGCGAAAGATCTTCAAAGTTCTCTGCCCAGTCATCATCTCCCTGCGGATTTCTGGAATATTGCAATCCTACAAAAAGAAGCGTAAAGGCAATAAGGAGTCCCAGCAGGAAAAAAGTTACCCGCTTGTCCTCCAACTGTGCACGATCTGATTTCTTTATTTCCACAATATCTATTATCTACTATTTGCAGACTTGTTCACCCGTTTTTGGGGTCCAAACTGCAATATTTTACATTCTCTTTCGTTATTTTCTACGAAAACATTGCAAATTTACGTCTTATTTCTCAAAAAAGCCGTATCTTTGCCAAAGAATTAGATATTTTAAATGAAAAAAGTTGTTTTTTCCATTATATTGACGCTTTTTGCGACAAAAATGGGGGCTCAAGAGAGTCAGACGGGGTATAACTTCCTCCGACTCCCCGTCAGTGCCCATGCTGCAGCCTTGGGAGGCGATAACATCACCTTGATAGAAGATGATGCGGCACTTGCTTTCCATAACCCAGCCCTGCTGGCATCGGTGAACGACCGTACCCTCAACTTCAACTACATGAACTATATGAAGGGGGTGAATATGGCATCAGCTTCATTCAACCGCATCGCCGGAGAGAAGGCTTCGTGGGCGGTATCGGCCCAATATGTGGATTATGGCAAGATGAAGCAGACCGATGAGAACAACATCCAGATGGGTGAATTCTCGGCTAAGGATATCTGTCTGGCGGGTACTTTCTCCTACCTGCTCAGCGAACGCATCGTGGGTGGCATCACCGCCAAATTCATCACCTCGTATATCGGTGATTACAACTCCATCGCCATGGGAGTGGATCTGGGACTCAACTACTACGATTCGGAAGAAGAGTGGTCGGTTTCCGCAGTAGCCAGAAACCTGGGTGGACAGCTCAAGGCTTATGATGAAGAATACGAGAAGATGCCGATAGACCTACAGGTGGGTGTCAGCAAGCACTTCATCAATACTCCCTTCCGCGTTTCAGCCACCCTGGTGAATCTGAACCATTGGGATAAGGGTATCAGAAACCATGCGGTATTAGGTGCCGACCTGCTTTTGGGCGAAAGCCTCTGGGTGGGAGCCGGCTACAACTTCCGACGCCACGATGAGATGAAAATCGTAAACGGAGAAGATGAGACCAGCAGTCATGGAGCCGGATGGTCGTTGGGTGGCGGTATCAATCTGGAGCGCTTCCATCTCAACATCGCCTACGGCAAATACCATGTCAGCAGCAATAGTCTGCTGCTGAATATCGACTACAGATTATAGAATACGGATTATAGAATACAGATTTATAGAACAGATAAACTTTTCAGATTTAAAGACATGAAGAAGATTACAATAGCAATTGACGGTTACTCTTCTTGTGGAAAGAGTACCATGGCAAAGGATCTTGCCAAGGAAATCGGATATGTGTATGTAGATACAGGTGCCATGTATCGATCAGTTACGCTCTACGCCCTGCGCCACCAGCTCTTCGATGAGGATGGCAAGGTAAAGGTAGCAGAGTTAGAGGCTGAGATGTCCAACATCCACATCTCTTTCAAGTTCAACGCCGAAACCGGTCGCCCAGACTGCTATCTCAACGGTGAGTTGGTAGAAAAGGAGATCCGCTCGCTGGAGGTTTCCAATCACGTAAGTCCAGTGGCAGCCATCCCATTCGTAAGAGAGGCATTGGTAGCCCAGCAGCAGAAGATGGGCGAAGACAAGGGCATCGTAATGGATGGCCGTGACATCGGTACCACCGTTTTCCCTAACGCAGAACTGAAGATCTTCGTTACGGCAAGCTCTCAGGTAAGAGCACAGCGCCGTTTCGATGAGCTCAAGGAGAAAGGAATGCCTGCCGACTTCGAGGCAATTCTGAAGAACGTAGAGGAGCGTGACTACATTGACACCCATCGTGAGACCTCTCCTTTGCGCAAGGCTGATGATGCCATCACACTCGACAACAGTGAGATGACAATTCCGGAACAGAAGGAATGGTTGATGAAACAGTATCAAAAAGCCACAGAAAAGTAACAAAAAGCTACTTTGTCGTAGAAAACCTGCAGAAGACTGCAAAAATATATTAAAATTTCAGTTTAATATAAAAAAACTGCCATTTTAAAGAATTGGCTTTGCAAAAAAACGTTGTTTTATTTATCTTTGCAGACATAATGACAAGGTAGTAATGATATAGATTATAAAATTTGAGTTAATTACTGTTTTTTGAAGGTGATAAGTCCTCGTGAGAAGATTTATCACCTGTTTTTATTTGATGAGATGAATCATCAGATTACCTGTTTCTCTTTATGATAAGGTATCCTTGATGATTTTCTCCTTGCATTCTTCCATCAGCCATTTAGGAGTACTGGTAGCACCACAGATGCCTACGGTATTCACCCCCTTCAGCCAATCCATATTGATTTCTTCGGCACTCTCTATCTGATAGCTGTTGGCATTCACGCTCTTGCACTCCTTGAAGAGCACTTTTCCATTGCTGCTCTTTCTGCCACTGACAAAGAGGATGACATCATGCTTGCTGGCAAAGGATGCGATGTTTGGCATTCTGTTAGCCACCTGGCGGCAGATGGTATCAAAGCTCTTGAAGGTTGCACCCTCTACGATATGCTCCTGACAATACTCGATGATGCGATGGAACTCATCCAGACTCTTGGTGGTCTGGGAATAGAGATAGATATCTCGGTTGAAATCCAACTTACCTACTTCCTTCAGATGCTCTACATCCTCAAACTTCTCTACCACGAGGGCATGACTCTCGGTCTGTCCTACCAGTCCCAGCACCTCGGCATGTCCCTTCTTTCCGAAGATGACAATCTGCGCCTCCGGATTGCTCACATACTGCTTCTTGATGCGGCGCTGCAACTGGAGAACTACCGGACAGGTGGCATCAATAATCTCAATATTGTTCTTCTCTGCCAGCGCATAAGTCTCAGGGGGCTCACCATGGGCACGAAGCAGCACCTTCACACCGTGAAGCTCCTTCATCTCCTCATGGTCGATAGTGATCAGCCCTGCCTCATGCAGGCGCTCCACCTCCATGCCATTATGCACAATATCACCCAGGCAGTAGAGTGTACTGCCCTTTTTCAACTCTTCTTCAGCTTTCTTGATAGCAGTGGTTACGCCGAAGCAGAAACCACTACCATGATCTATTTCTATCTGCATTACTTTACATTTATTCTAATTACAACTTTGGCATTCTCCGGATCATTGGTAATCATGAGAATACGAGGATGCTTAGCACGCGACTTCTTCAGATCGGTAGCCACGGCTGTCACCTTCATCTTCACGGTCTCTCCCGGCTGAATCTTGCTCTTCTTCAACTGTACCTGCAAGCCCATGGTAAACATCTGCATGCTTCGGATATCCAAAACCGACTTACCCTGGTTGCTAACCAGGATTTCTCCCTTCAGCTTCTTCTTGCCGTTGAAGCTTCCCAGATTCAGATCGGTAGTAGAGAGTTCCACCTTCGGAGCCAGTTTCTTCTGCTCGGCAGTCAACTTGTCGAAACTTGGCAGGAGAACGGCAGAAACCACGATTTCCTTCTCTGGAGCAATCTTGTCACCAGGACGCTCACCCAGATAAACAGAAGTCTGATTCAAGCCGAAATCACGCAGCTTCTTCGAATCCAGCACGAAGGTAATCTCTGCAGAACGGTGAGGAGCCACCCTGGATGGCGAAACCGTCGCCTGGAGATAGTTAGGAAGATGCATTACCACAGGTTCCATCATCTCCTCTGTAGGATTGAAGATATGGATGCGCTGTACCGGACGGTCGCCACGGTTTACGTCATCAAACTCCACCTCCTGGACATCCGACTTGAGTTCGCCAAGCAGTTCATTATATGGGCCTGCGAAATCTACCACATTACTCACTACCCTACCACGCATGGAGAGGATAAAAGGTTCCTCCGATGCATTGCTATAGAGGCATATCTGCTTGTGGAAGGTGCCCATCTGCTTCGCATCATACACCGCCTTGACCAAGAAGCTGTCGCCAGGAGCCACACTGTTCTTCGGATACACAACCTCTGTACATCCGCAACTCTTATACACCTGATGGATGATCAGCGGTTTGCTGCCCTCATTCTTCATCAGGAACTCAGCGGTCACCGGCTTGCGGAATACTACCTGTCCACAATCCACGATCTCGTTCTGAGTACTTATCTTCTGTGCCGACGCAGACACCGTCAACAGCGATGAAAGCATCAATATATTCATTCGTTTCATACTATTCTATTCGTAATTATCAATCCTTATATTAATTATTAACTGTCATCTTATATGCCTCCGTACGACCTCCAAACTCCGGACTGTAGGTACACTCTGCCGTACAGGATCCCGATTGGTAGTCGCCCTTACGATCGACATAATATTCCATTTCTACGAAATGCTTACCTTTAGATAAACGATCAAAATAGAAATTTGTTGTATTATCCTTAGGAGAAACATAACATTCCATACCCCACTGGTAACCGCTCAGCTGATTGACAGGCTCCAGACAGGCTGCCCGCTTGTCCACAATCTTCACGAAATCGTAGTCACGGTCGGCAGTGATGATGAGTGTTACCTTCACCTTCTCTCCCACCTTCGCCTGCGCCTTGCCCCTGCCCTGCGATTCAGCAGGAACGATGACACGACGCACCTTGATGCCCGATTCGGCAGAGGCTATTTCGCTAAGCGGCTGCTTGAACTCTGCATACACGGCACCCCAACTGGTATAATCGCTTTTCTTGTTGATGCTCAGGGTAGATGCCTTACCCGCCTTTTCGGTCTTGACATAACCCAGCGTAGTAGAATCCTGCGGCATTGGCAACAGCTTGCCATCCAGTTTCAGCACGGCATTCTCAGCCTTTCTGTTCCAGTTGCTCTCATTGCCCTTCATAAAGGCATAGACGGCATCCACGGTGTTCACCGGCGTATCCCAAGACTGGGTACGCTTCGACATCAGGAGCCAGCGCTGCAGTTCCTCGATGGTCTGCTTGTCGTTCGGCTTCAGCATCTGCATCGCCTCTATCACGGATACCTGGGTTGGTATCTTATAGTTTCTCCAGCTGTACAATGCCTTGCGGGTATCGTAGTAGCGGCCCATCTCCTCGCGATAAACGGCATATTCGTTCACGCTCTGCAGATATTCGCCTGCCTTTTCGCGGTAATCGGCATTCTGCTGGCAGTTCTTGGCGAGCACCACGGCAGCACGCGCCTTACCATAGATGGTGAAATCGCCGGTCATCTTCGACATCTTTTCCAGGAGATAAGCCTTGTCTGCTTCCTGATTCTGCTTCATCTTTCTGCCATCCACCGAAAGGATGTAGAGATAATGCAGCGCCTGCTCGCTAGGACTCACCTTGTGCTTTTTCTCCTCCTGCTTCTTCATTTCTCTTACTTCCTGTGCTGTCTGCCAGGAGAGATAATTGATGGCGGAAGTCAGCATCTTGGCGGTAGATTTCTGAACGCCGGCAACGGCATTCAGACGAACCATCATTTCGGCTACCGACGTTGTCATGTATCTGCTGCCCTTCATTCCCTTCCACCAGGAGAAGGAACCGTCAGCATTCTGCAACTTCTTCAGTTTCTCCACCTGATTCTGCAAGCGAATGGTCTCCTGAGAGAGATTCTGCTGAGAATGATTTTCCTGAGAGAGATTCTGCTCTGTCTGTTTTTCCAGCGAGAGATGCTTCTGGACATGGGTGGTGATGGTATTGGCGTAAATGGCAGACATCAGCGAGATGGCATCCTCCTCATCCGGATTGCTGATAGACGGCAGCGCCTTGACCATCAGCCAACTAGGATTGTTGGTATATTCCACGGTCACCTTTGCATTCTCTGCTCCCTTCGCCTGCTTACCCTCCTTGTTCAGGAAAAGCCTGCTCAGGTCGAAACTCTGCTCGCCCTGTTGGTGCAGGGTGATAGGCAGGGTATTCACCACGAGTTCACGATTGCCCAAGACAGGCAGATAGTGCTGCTCGCCATCGCTGTAGCCATTGCCGGCTGCCACCACCTTATTAATATATACACCCTCTTTCAGACCTTGAACATCGAAGGAGACGGTAGCAGAACCCTCGGCATCGATGCGATAGCCCTGGGTCTTCTGCCAAACCACCTTCTGGGTTTCGGCATCCAGAATCTGCATGCGGGCATTGCCATTCACCTTCTTATCAGAAGTGTTGAAGAGTTTCACCACGATGGTACTCTTGTCGCCTTCACGCAGGAAGCGAGGCATGTTAGGCTGCACCATCACGGTTTTCTGAGCCACAGCCTCATCTACCAGACAGCCGTTTCTCATCTCCTTATCATGGGCCAATCCCATGAACTTCCAGGTTGTCACGCTCTCCGGCAAAGTGAAATTGATAGCCACATTGCCCTGATTATCGCTTTCCAAGGCAGGATAGAAGAAGGCGGTCTCGTTCAGGTTTTCACGCACCTGCACTTTGTCGAGGTACTGTCCTGCGTCTGAGCCAGAACCGCCGGCAAACTGCGGCATCTCTTCTACTGCATCAAAAACCTTGTTGGCAGATGGAGCAGCAGCTCCGACACGGGCCATCTGATTTCCACGAGATCTCATGACTTTCGCTTCATCTCGAACCAGCTCGTCTTTCACCATAGAATGCTTTTCCATACGAACAGCCTCAACAGTTCCGCCATAAGAACGTTCCAACTTGCTCAGTTGCATCGCTTGCATATAAGCATAAAAGCTAAAGTATTTGCCATCAAACTTATCCACATCCAACTCCTTTTCATCATAATACTTGGTAGGATAAGTACCAGCCAATCCCATCTTATAATACTTCAGATTGCTCTTCCAATAGCAGTCTGGCAACCACTGGCTGAATCCCAGCGACATTTCCCAGGTATGTTCAGCCAACTGGTCGAGCGACTTATCATAAAGCACACTCATCAGCTGTGCCTTGGCTGGCTTGCCGTCAGGAGTCGTCACATGCAAGGTCCACTTCTCCTTCTGTCCCGGAGTGAGACGGTCGCGGAAAGTCTTCCAGGTGATATTCAACTTCTTCTCCGGCAAAGGACGGGCAATGCTGATTTTTCTGGCATAGCATTCGCCGTTCTTCACGAAACTATAGTTGATCACCACACCCGAAGCATATTCCTCTCTGTAGGTGAATGTCAGGGTCACGATGCTGTCACCCAATTCCCAGGCACCTTTCTCCAGCAGTTTGTTGCCGGCGATGATGGAATAAACGATATGCGCTCCGTTTTCAGAAGAACCCACCTGCACATATACCGGCTTTCCATCATGCGGGAAGGTCTTCGCCGTCTGGTAATACCATTCGGTGGTTGGCTCCATCGGATGGGTATCCTTGATGCTGAAGAGGGTGAACTTCTGCTGCAGGGTATCAGTTCCGCAGATTGCCTCCAGCTGATGAACGCCGGATTTCCAGACATGGGCAGATGATGCTGAAGAAGCTGCATATTCTTTGATGGCAACCGGCGCATTCGCCTCAGCCACCTTCCATTCACCACCATCAATACGATATTTCAAATTGCTGGCAATCGGCATTCCACTGGCATTGCGGTAAGCGAAGGTCACCGTCTTCAGACTGTCTGCCTCGATACGCTTAGGAAGATTCACCGTGAGGATGGTTGACTTGGTGCCCAGAGGCAGACTCATCACGCCCTCGTGGCTCTCGCCGCTGATATCGGTAACGATGGCTGAGACCTCGAAGTTGAAGAAACGGGCTATGCGCATGAAATCGCTCATATCAGCCTCGTCTTTTCCTGACAAGGAAGCCTCCAGCGGAATCTCTACGTCGAAGGTTCCGTCCTCACGAGTCACGCAACTGTCAGTCTTCACCAACTGTCCGGCAGAGCCTGCGCCCCACCACCAGAGCTGATTTCTGCGGGTCACCTGATACTCCACCTTGGCACCCTGCACAGGCACACCGGCATAGGTCTTTGCCGAAGCCTTCACCACTACGGTATCGCCCCAGGTATATTTTTCGTTCACCTTCGGGAAGGTAATCTCGAAGGTTGGACGCTTGTACTCCTCTACTCTGATATATTCTGTTGCCGTACCATTCACGGAGATGGAATACTGTCCCGTCTGTCCCTCCTTCGGCAATTCGAAATTCACCGAAGCCGTACCATATTCGTCGGTCGTAGCCTTCTGCTCAGCCATCTGCTTCCAGTTGGCGTCTCTCAGGATAAACTTCAGTTCCTTGCTCTTGCCTGGCACACTGGCATCCAAGCCCTTCTTCACGATGTAGGAAACGGCAGTGGCATGCACCTTCTGGCCCGGGCGATAGATGGCACGGTCGGTAAACAACTGATATTTCACCTCATCATCCTTCTTCTCGTAATAGCGGGCACGTGAGAGGTAGATATCCTTGGCAGGCGCAAACTTATCTGCAGATGTGTAGATCAATACCTTTCCATCCACATTCTTGAAGTAAGCCTCGCCCTGGTCATCTGTCGTCATTCGGGCATGAATGACTCTCTTGAACTTGCCCGTCTTGTCGTCATAGTTTCTGTCATAGAGCACTATCTTCGCACCAGGAACAGGTTGACCGTCGGTAGCATTCACCACCACATAGCGATGCCTGTCATCAGGCAACTGCTGGATCATCACCGCCAGATTGCTGACATAGAAGAGTTCTCGCTGCGGAGCGATGCCGGTATTATCCGAAGTCACCTCCATCAGATAGGCACCCAGCGGCAGATTGCCACCGATTTCGATGGAATCCTTCACCGTTTCATAATCCGGACGACCGTAATAGTTGCGGCTGAAATCCTTCTGATGCAGCTTCGTGGTCTTCTTCAGGAGCATCTTATAGGTAGCCTCATTCTGGGCATCATATTCATTATCCGCTGTGATATTGAGACGGGAAAGCCGAATGTTCAGATTCTGGAGATTGCGCACATCCAGCTGCACCCAAGCCTTCTCCCCAGGTCGCAACACCTGCGGCATATCCTTCACCTGGAACATCGGTTCGGTGAGTCGCTTCTGCGCATTCCTCAGCACATTCATTCTCGACCATCCACCCCATCTATTCAGTGCATAGTTGATATAGTTGAGCTTATCCAGCGGTTTGGCATCGGTGGCACCTTCCATGAAGCGGAAGTGCTCCACGGCGAGTTCGCCTGCCTCCGGAATATCCTGATAGACGTGGATGAGCGAGTCGATGGTATTCAGATACTTCGACTTTCTGACCTCTCTTACGTCATCCTGGCGGTATTTCTCGATAAGCTTGTAGGCACAGAGACAGGCTGCACCCCGATTTTCCACCTTATCATAATAGGTGTACATCAGCAGATACGCCTCCTTGCTGTCAGCCTCGAAACCGATGAGATGCAGCAAATCGTTGTTGAAGGAACTGCCATCCACACCCTTTAGCGTCAGCGGCACATACCCGGTAGAAGCATTTCTGGCAAGAAGTTCAGGCTGTTCCAGGGCTTTCTTGAAGAATTCCTCGCTCTTCTTCCCATTCACCTCCCTATACACCTTGCCGAGCACGGCATATCTCACAGCCTTCAGTACGGGGTCTTTCGCTTTCAGTGCTTCCGTTTCCATCCGCTTCACATTGGGCGTCAGCGAGTCGGGAGAAATCTCTCTCCAGAGTATCGCCTGCCTTATCTCAGCCGCCAGCAGCTGGCCGTAGTCTTTTGCCACCGTGGCCTTGGAGATGATTTTCTTCATCACCCCTATCTCGCTCTTGGGCTGATCCTTCTGAGCGATGATATCAGCTTGCTTCCACAAGTTGTCGTAGGTTTGAGCCGTTGCTTGCAGCATGGCAAACACGGTTATGAGGAGTGTCATAATGTTTCTTTTCATAAGCCAATTGTATGTTATGTTAATCGCAAATTGTTAAACATCCAACTTTTCAATGCAAAAATACAAAAAATATCTGTTTTCTAACCTATAAACTGAAACTTTTTAGTATCTTTGCACCAAATTCATGCAAAATTCTAAAAATACACATTAAAAAAACAATGGCTGAGAAAAAGTATGGTCATTTTGATGACGCCAATCGCGAGTACGTGAGTACAGATCCAAAGACTCCATGGCCTTGGATCAACTATTTGGGTAACGAGGATTTCTTCTCGCTTATCTCCAACACTGCAGGTGGGTATTCTTTCTACAAGGATGCCAAGTTCCGTGGTGGCGAATACCACATCGTGGTAAAGAACCCAGAAGGAAGGGAGAAAGGCGTGAAGCAGATTACGGCGGATGGCAAAGCCATCGCAGGCACCATCATTCCTTGCCTGGAAGGCAAGCACGAAGTGGTGGTAGAAATGTAACTGATTAATTCAAAATAATAATGAAGAAAATTTTATGTTTTGTGGCAGCTCTGGCTGCAACAACTCTTATCACAACAACCAGTACAAGCTGCAAGTTTGCACCCGATCAGCACGACGGCGACACGGTAGCTGCCAGCGAGTTCTATCCGGAAGATACGGCTGCCATCCATGCCAAGAAGAAGGCGAAGATGGCTGCTGTCAAGGCAGGCAAGGATAGTGTGGGCATCTACTACATAGGCAGTGGTTCCACCAAGGACATAATCCAGCTCGTCTCCTACCCTTCCCGTCGTGATACGATGATATTCGGCAAGACCCGCCACGTGAAGGTGAAGGGTAATGCTGACATCAACCACGTGGTCCGGGTAGATTACTACCTGCTCAACGGCAAGGATTCATTAGTGAAATATGTGGAGGAAGTGGAGCTCAAAACAAAGGAATAAAGCACCCCAAGCACTAAAAAAGGCTAGCATGCACAAACGCACGCTAGCCTTTTTCATATTTCATTCAACCAGGATTTCAAATCACTTAACTGAACTTTCGTAATATGCTAAAGCCTATCAACTAATCATAAAATCCCGGCTGCTTGTATTCTATGCCCAGCTCATCATCCACGGTAGCGATGACGCCCTGAATCTGGCCCATGGCAAACATGCGGCCCAGAAGGGTATAACCGGCATTATGGCCGTGGTTGCTCTCATCAAACACACCACCTGGCTCATCGGTGAAGGTCATGCCATGATCTACTCGCATAGGCAATCGGCGACCCGAATTGCACTTGCCTTCCTGCTCTGCCTTCTCGAAGATGCGGCAAAGCTCTATCAGTTGGCCACGACCACCCAGGTGAGAAGCCTCGGTGAAGTTACCATCAGGGAAGATGTAGCAGGAACGAAGGTGAACGAAATGGGTACGGTAGGCAAACTGCTTCGCCATGGCTACACAGTCGTTGTGCTCACCGGCAGAGAATGAACCTGCACAGAATGTCAGACCGTTGTGCTTGTTAGGCACGGCATCCAGCATCCACTGGATATCCTCGGCACGGCCGATGATTCTAGGCAATCCGAATACAGGATAAGGAGGATCGTCTGGATGTACGCACATGTTGATGTCATACTCATCGCAGATAGGCATGATCGCCTCCAGCCAGTATTTCATATTCTCCTGCAGCTTCTTCTTGTCTATGCCATCGTAAAGCTTCAGCAGGTCGCGGAACTTCTGTACAGGAGCCGAGTCGCCCTCGCTGAAGTTACCGGATACGAAGCCCTGGGTCTTGATGATGATGTTCTCTACCAAGGCATGATCCTGCTCTGGTGTAGAAGTCTTCTTGATTTCATCAGCCTCAGCCACGAGGTCTCTGCCCCACTTGTGCACCTTAGAGAACTCAGCCCAGTCCTCACGGGCACCTTCACGCTGGAGGATGTAGATATCGAAGTAGGCAAACTCGCCCCAGTTCATATAGAGGTTGTTGGCTCCGTTAGGATTCTCGTGTGCCAAATCGGTACGTGCCCAGTCCAGTACCGGCATGAAGTTGTAGCAGATGCACTTGATGCCTTCCTCGCCCAGGTTTCTCAGACTCTCCTTATATACCTCAATCTGATGGTCACGGTCAGGACCGCCATACTTCAGGGTCTCCACCACTGGCAGCGACTCCACCACGCTCCATTTCATACCATAAGACTCAATGTACTCCTTCAGTTCGTGAATCTTCTCACGAGTCCAAACCTCACCCAGAGGCACATCGTGCAATGCAGTCACGATACCCTCCACACCTATCTGTTTCAGCTGGGCAAGCGTAATCTTATCCTTCTTGCCAAACCAGCGCCATGTTCTTTCCATATATCTTTATATATAATGTATGTATTTTTAAAATGAATGATTTTGTATCTTGCAGAAACATACTTGCACAAGACCTATCTTGCAGCAACGTACTTGTGCAATGTCTGTCTTACGGCACCCTTGCCGGCGAAGAGTTCCTTCACCATGCCTTCTATCTGCTCGCCGAAGCCAGCTTCGTAGAGATCGAGTCCGAATACGTCCTTGCGAGAATAGAGATTCTTCAGGCAAGAGTAGTCCTGATCCGCCTTGCCTACCTCCAGAGGATCCACGATGGTCTGGAGTTCTGCCAGCAATGGGTCGGAAGATGGCTCAAATGGCTTCAGGTTATCATCCAATGCCTTGAGATAGCGGGCGTAACCTGCCAGCACCAGCGGAATCAATATCAGATTATTCTTGTCGAGACCACGGTCGATATACTTCTTGATGGTCTCACCGAAACGGATAGAGAGTTTCTGACTGGTATCGGTAGCGATGCGCTGAGGAGCATCTGGCATGAAAGGATTAGGCAGACGCTTGTTGATAACAGTGCCGATAAACTCGTATGGGTTCAATACGCCTGGGTCTGTAACCACCGGCATTGCCTCGATATAACCGATCTTCTGGATAAAGGCACGCAGGTCCTCATCTGCCATCTCGGCAGAAATCAGGGTATAGTCGAGCATGCAGCCATAGATAGACATCGCCGTATGTAGCGGATTCAGACAGGTAGTCACCTTCATGGTCTCCACCTCATCCACGGTCTTGCGGGTGGTATAGAGCGCACCGCCCAACTCCAATGGCGGACGGCCGTTGGTATAGGTATCCTCGCACACGAGATACTGCACTTCCTCTGCATTCACGAAAGGAGCGGTAAAGGTATGCTTCTCAGTGATGATGGTATCATTATCCTCAAAACCATCCTCAGCCAGCATCGCCTGCACCTTCTCATGAGGACGAGGCGTAATCTTGTCGATCATAGACCAAGGATAAGTCACCTTCTTGTCATCGTTGATATAATCCAGGAAATCAGCCTCCACGATGCCATCCTTCACCCAGCGCTCGGCATACGCCTTCACGCCCGCCTTCACGTGGTCACCGTTGTGAGAGCAGTTATCAGTTGACTGAAGGGTAACCGGCAGCTTGCCCGCCTTGAATCTCTCGTAGAGGAGTGCGGTAAGCTTACCCATGGCGAAGACTGCATCGAGACCACGAGCCAAATCGGCATCATTGAAGGAATACCCCTTCTCAGTAATGGTAAAGGTAACCATCTGCAGGCTAGGTGCCTGGAAAATCTGAACCAAGCGAGCCCAATCCTCACCAAACTGCTTGTCAGCCTTCAGACTCTCCGTGATAGAAGCGATGACCTTCTTCTCGATGGTGCCGTTAGACTGGAGGCTCACCAGGAGCGAGAGGTTATGGTAAGGGCGATATGCCTTGTCGATGATTTCGTAGTCGAAGCTTTCCGCCACGATGACGCCACGGTCGTACTTACCGGTGTTGAGAGCATCGTTGAGGATAGCAGCAGGGAACGCACGGAAGATGTTGCCTGCACCGAAGTGAACCCAAGTAGGCTCATCGTGAGTCTTCTTGGCAACTGCTGCAATATCATAATGAGGAAGCTGATAACCTTTAGCTTCCCATTCTGCAGTCTGAAAGTTTTCAGAAAGAATGTCGTTCAGTTTCATACTTTTATATTTTTGATGTTGTTTTATGTATCCGGCAGTAAGAATGGGGGATGTTCATTCAATATACTATTTTCCATTCCAGGCAGTTCACCTCGTCCTTCACCGAGAAGTTCAAGCCTATCTTCACCACCTTCTTGCCGCTCATCTTGAAAGCATCGGCATAGTGTTTTGCCTCTATCTGGGCTAGAGCCTCCTCGGCACTCTTGTTGAACTTCAGCTCCATCACGTAGATGGTATCAGCAGTCTCCATCGTGATATCGATTCTGCCCTTCGCCGTATGCGATTCCACTATGATGCGATAGTTGGTGAGCAGGGCAAACATGATGTAGAGCGTCTGCTGCCAATGCCCCTCATAGTTGGTGTTGTCGCAGTAAGGTACCGTCTCCAGAAAGTCGCTCAGCAGGCAGAAGGCAGCATCCATATCCCCCTTCTTCACCAATACCGACATCTTGGCAATGGTCGTGTTAGCCTTCGCCGACTTGTCCGTCAGATAATGAGGAAGCAACGCTCGGAACAGTCCCACCCTAATTTCCTTGTTTGGAATATCCAGGGTATATAATTCCGTTTCCTCGTCATAATCTTTTATTGTGACATACCCACTCTGGTAGAGAAGCGGCATGATATTGGTCATCGTCTCGGTAGGAGCATCAAAATCATCCTTGCCCGCCTCCATCTGCGTACCTATATCAGAAGGCAAGCAGTCAAAGTTTCGCATCATATTGATGAGATAAGTAGGTGTACCCGATCCAAACCAGTAAGCCTTCAACTTGCCATCGGCAAAGCAATTGAGCAGACTGTAAGGATTGAAGACATCTGGCGATGGCCAGCAGAAATGATAGCCATCATAATGATTTTTCAGTTCCTCAATGGTCTCCTCCCTGCTCAGTTCCTGATGCTCGGCAAGAGCGTCGATATCATCGCTCATCTGGGTCAACAGTTCCTCCTTGGTGATACCGCAGATGCCGGCGTAAGGCTCGTCCATGCTCACATTCTTGATATTGTTCAGCTCGCTGAAGATGCTCAACTGCGAAAACTTCGTAATGCCCGTCAGGAAAACGAAGCGAAGCAATGGCTCGCAATCTTTCAAAGGACTGTAGAAATTGCGCATCGTATTGCGCAAGACATCGAGTTTTTCCTTCTCGTGAGCCACATCCAGCAGCGGTGCATCATATTCATCGATGAGCACCACCGCCTGCTTACCTGTCTTTGCTGTAACAGTTTTTATCAAGTTGAGCAAACGAACGTTCGGATCTGGAGAATCACTATCTACTCCAAACCTATCCTCATTTTCCTTTAATATATATAAGAGGTATCGATCCAGCTGTTCCTTCTCCATATGTTTGCCTCCAGCCAGACTGAAGTGCAGTACGGGATAAGTATTCCACTCCTTCTCCAACTTCTCGATGGCAAGCCCCTCGAAGAGTTCCTTCTTGCCCTCGAAATAACTTTTGAAGGTGGAAACCAGCAGCGACTTGCCGAAACGGCGTGGTCGGCTCAGGAAGAAATACGTTCCATCCGTATGTGTCATACGATAGATGTATTCCGTCTTGTCCACATAGAACATATCCTCCTTGCGGATCCGTTCAAATGTCTGAATTCCTATAGGATATAATTTTCTTGCCATAATCAAACGCAGTCTAATGAATTGCAAATATACATCAAATCCCCGAAACAACCAAGCATTTCTACGATTTTAACAAAAAAAAATAATCCCGACCCAGAGATTCATTTTTGAATCTCAGAGCCGGGAATAGCATAGTTTTAAATATAGAGGATTAAATATCCATTTCCGCCCTCCTGGTGTGTAGGATGACATCCAGCACCAGGTGGAACACTATCCATACAGCGATGTCGATACCCAGGATATACGTGATGTTTACGTGGCCGATCATCAGGAAATTGAGCAGGATGAACATCAGCGAGAGCAGGCAGATAGCCACCATCACCTGTCTCACCCTCAGTCCGCATCTCAGCAGTTTATGGTGGATGTGGCTCTTGTCAGGCAAGAACGGATTCTGCCTGCTTCTCAGTCTGTGACCCACCACTCTCACCACGTCGAGCAGCGGCACCAGCATCGTGGTAAAGGCAAACACCATGTTGTAGTCAGACACCACATGCGGGCTCACATCCACCGTGCTCAGGTGAATCATCAGGAAACTGATGATGTAGCCCAGCGACAGCGAACCCGAATCGCCCATAAAGAGCTTCCTGCCCCTCATGGCATTTCCAAACACGTTGTAGAACCAGAAAGGGATAATCACACCCAGCGCCGTAATGCAGAGCAGGGCAAAGGAAAACAGATGCAGCCAGATGTGCTGCCCCGCCAAAGCCACCAGCGAGATGCCGCAGAGTCCGGAAGCCAGACCGTCGATGCCGTCAATCAGGTTGATGGCATTGGTTACGTACACCACGATGAGCACGGTGAAAGGCATGCCCACCCATGGCGACAACTGATAGATTCCGAAGAGTCCGTCGAGCGACTTAATCCACACGCCCGAAGCCACGAGCAGTGATGCCGCCACTATCTGCACCAGGAACTTCTTCTTGTACCCCACTCCAATCAGGTCGTCGGCAAGTCCCACCAGGAACAGCATCATGCTACCCACCAGCAGCGCCAGGAACTCATAAGGCACCTCCCCGTGCATCGACCCGCTGCTCAGTCCCATCAGATGATATATCAGCACCAGGCCGCCCATGGTAATAAGCATCACAGGGAAGAACGAGAGTCCGCCCAGACGGGGAACCGGCGCATGATGCACCTTTCTCTTATCCGGCATATCAAAGAGTTTCTTCTTATGCGAGATAAGGAGGATGTTAGGCAACACCAGCATGGCGATGGTGACAGACACAACAAGTGCTACCAGCAGGAAAATATAAATTGGTTCAATCATAAAAGTAAATAGTCTAAATTGTTACTTTTTATTGCATTTTCTATAATGTATTATCTATAGCTGCATTATCTATAGTTGCATGAAACGTTTACGCTTCCACTCCTGATAAAGCAGCATAGGCAGGGTAACCACAATCCAGCCACATCTCTTCAACTGTTTTTTCGGGTCGCAGAAGATGCGGTAAACAAATTCCATGTGCGCATCGAGCATCCATTTCGGCGCACGCTTCTCATCCTGTCCGCTGTAGAACTTAAAGGCAGCCCCCACGGCAATCATCACCCCTCTTTTCAGATAAGGTTTCAGTTTGCTCATAAAGATTTCCTGCTTCGGAGCGCCCAGCGCCACCCAGATGATATCCGCCCCATCCTCGTTCACCATCTTTGCGATGGCAGGATAGTCAAACTCATCCACAGCCTTGAAGGGCAGTTCATAGAAGCTCATGTTCTCTACCTTCGGGTTCATCGCCTTCAGGTTCTCTCTTAACCCGTCGAGTGTTCTCTGGTTGGTACCCATAAAGAACATCCGGTATTTCTGCGAACTGACCAAGTCCTTGAAAATCTGGCTACCGCAGTATTGCGGATACCTTTTACCATACAGCCATTTGATGTAGAGCGGCACATATCCGCTGTCACAGATGGCAAACATACCGCCATTTACAATCTTTAAGTAGTCTGGCTTTCTATTAGCGTTGTTTAGGATTACTCCATCCGCCACGCATATATAGTCAGACTCGTTTTTTGATAATTGTTCATCGATTCTTCGCCCTACTTCCCGAGGCGAGAATTCATAGTTGATATTAAAGTATTTCTCCATAAGCAAAACTGCATTTTTCAAAATCAAGATAACTCCTCATAAATTCGAGCTAACTGTTTATTAATAGTTTGTACATTAAATATCGTAGTCGACAAACGAACTGATTCTTCAGCTAAAGATATTCGCAATTGCTCATTGCAGATTATTTTTTCCATTTGTTTAGCCAAAGTCTCCACATCTCCAGGATTAAAAAGAAGAAGATTCTTTCCATCTTCTGCGATATCAGGAATACCACCAACAGGAGTTGTAATCACCGGCAATCCATACGCCCAAGCATCCAGTACTCCCATAGGAAAACCTTCGGCATAACTAGGAAGACAGAATGCCATTGCTCGTCGGAACGCCTGATCTTTATTCTCTCCAGAAACCCAGCCTAGAAAAACGACCTGATGAACAATCCCTAACTTCACTGCTAAAGCTTTACCTTGTTCTATCTCACCATTACCTGCAAATACTATTTTCCAATCAGGATATTGATAAGCTATACGAGCAAAAGCCTTGATCATATCATCATATCCTTTTCTATGATTCACAGTGCCAGCATATAGAATTTCTTTCTCTTTTATATTTATACTAGTAGAATTTTCTCTATTTAAAGTAACCTCCGGACACGGATTATACAATACCGTAACCTTATCTGGAGAAATACCCAGTTCTTCAACCAAAGCATTTCGCCAGAAGTCCGAAAGAACAATACATCTATCAGCCGTAGAAAAAAGATACTTATATCTATTACGTAACGAACTTTTTATAGTACTATCAACTGAATATGCATGAAAATGAGCAATGATTTTTTTACCCATCATTTTTGCCAAAGGCATCATCAGGCACTTACGTTTTGCAGAAGTCCGCTCACTAAAATGGAAATGAACGATGTCACAAAATGGCAACAATAGCATATATAGGCAAAAAGCAGAAAAGAAGTACCATAATTTCACCAATGCAGTGCCATCTCTATGAGTCTGAATCCACACACAATGATATTTTTTCCATTGCTCCCCTTTCTCGTGCTGTTTGATAACAGCAGTTATGCCACCTCGCGTTTTTCTACTTGTAGCTACAACTAAGACTCTTACCATCCTTTTTATCTTCTTATTTTAAATAAAATAAATAAAACCCTTTGCCAATTATGCTTCATAAGCCAAAAAATTATCTGCTGCAGTTTAGGCAACTTATAAGTTGGATATGCAGCTATAATATCTTGGGTAACTTTGTCAGTCAACATTTCTGACACGATTTTTTCACGTTCTACAGATGGATATGAAGACATTAAAATATCACCAACCTGATGACGTACATAACGAATAAACATACGATCAATACGTTCTTTGATTTCACCAGGATATTGAAGCAGAGCAGTTCTTCTAAGCAGTTCCTGACGATTAGAGATAAAGAATGGAAAACGATCAGTACGGACCTTCTTTGAAATGGAAGCAGTATTATTGTAATAGAAATAAAATATCTCCGGCATCTTAACGACAACAGAGACATGACCTAAAACATCTAAATTCCAAATCAAATCCTCTGTTATAAACTGTCTTTCTGACACAAATCTCAAGTTATTACTTTCTATTATACTTCGCCGATAAAGTACGATTTTAGCAGACATAGCAATATGACTTTCTATAGGGTCTTCAGCGCTAGAACTAATCATATCCATAGCAAAGTTCTGAATACTAGCCTTATCTGTCAGCACTTCAAAAGAGCCATAACTGTTCATCGTTTTTACAACACCAGCATCATCTATAGTCTTGATACCCGTGTAAACCGCATCTGCATTAGCCCGAATAGCTGCATTATACATAAGTTCATAGGTATTAAGTTCAACCCAATCATCAGAATCACAAAAAGCTACATATTCACCTTTTGCAACTTCCAAGCCACTATTACAAGCCATTCCTAATCCCCCATTTTTCTTATGGACAACTTTTATGCGAGAGTCACGAGCTTCATATACATCACACATCACAGGACAATTATCAAGACTCTCATCATCAACCAAAATGATTTCGATATCATGTAATGTCTGATTAACTAGAGATTGAATACATCTATCGAGATATCTTTCGACATTATATATTGGGACAATTATTGATACTTTAGGATTCATCATATATATTTTTTATTTATCGTGAAACAAGAATACTTTATAAGTTACAGACTCTCGTGGAATGCCATAATTTTTAAAAACATTCCAACATGTAGCCATCCACATGGCAATAATAAAAATATGAGCATATTGTTTATACTTATTACCAAGTTGCCAAAAACATACTAAAAGCATTGATGCAATAATCAGTTGATAAAACTCTAAGAACATTACGATTCGAATAAACAAATGACTCGTATTACAAATCAAGAAATATCCACAACCATAAATAAATGCAAAGAAATACCACAAATTGAAATACTTCACTTCACCTTCATATCTTTCTTTCAGCAATGGTCCAAACCAAGTAACAACTAATGCTATCAAAAAGTAAGATAATTGCATCGGACCAAACGCTTTTGCTTCCTTAGTATAACCGCTTCCAGCTATTGTTGCAATTCTTTGGGTATAGTCATCATAGCCAAAAAAATCTGTTAAATTCTCGATATAAGGTACAAAGCCTTGTAAAATAGAAGTCATTCCTAAAAACAGACAAGCAAACAGCAAACAAACGCAAATATTACGATATTTTGTTATTTCTATAATTTTTGGGGGAATATATGCAAAGACAAACAGCGGCATTACCATTAAAGCAGAATGATGAATCAAAGATGCCAAGAACAAAGAAAGAAAAAATGGAATAGGCTTTCTTTCTATGATGAATCGACTTGCAAAGGTAAATATACAAGCAGCAGTGACTTGTCGCATACCATTCGTCATATCCCAAAAGAATGAACTACCAAATAAAACTATTGGTAAAGCAGCAAGAATATAATAACTTCCTTTCAATGCCCTTACTAAAAAATATATCTGCACAAAAGCCACTAATCCCATACCAACAGTATAATGAATACCTGCTCTATGTATTGATTGCACAAACAAAACCCACAAAGACTCTTCCAATCTACTCTTACCAATATATCCGGTTTTAAAGTTATGTATATAACTCAAGCAATCAACTCCCACATTATATCTAATACCACATATTACTGCAAAGAATAACATGAAATACCAGATATAGTACTTGGACCCTAAAGATCCTTCACCATAGTTATTCGCAGTTTTGGCAAACCAACACATTACCCATGCGAATATTACATATATTAAAATATCAAATATAAACATCTTATCGTAATTTTATATCTATGTATTTTTTCATCTTTTGATATGCACGCTGCATTGAATAATTATTATCCAACGGAACAGATACATGCATAATTTTTTGAATCCAATCTTCAACTGATACAACAACATCAAAATTCTGCATTCTTTTATCAGTATGATATGGATTGCGAGTTATGATAAGCGGCTTATGCAAACCTTCAGCATCAGCTATCGTTGATAAACCGACACAATAGTTTAACTTATCCTGTTTGAGAGGACAAACGATAGCCTTGGCATGCGCCATCGCTTGCAACATCTCAGGATATACATTGCCACTATTTTCCGTAATAATGACTTCTATATTAGGGATATTTTTACACTTCTCTACAAGATCTTCATAGTTCTGCCCTGCATGAGATTTGGCTGTCATAATTTTCAACTTAGCTCCCGTTTTACGAAAAGCTTGTATTAACGTATCAAAATCTCGGTTTTCCTTTCCTGTAGAAACAAAATAGCCTTCATCTGATGTATCTACTTTGCTGTAAAAATCCATATCTGCTCCCCATCCAGGGACAGAACATTTCTCCCTACATGTAAAACCACCTTCTATGGTTTCTTCCATACTCTTTTCAGAGAGGAAGAAAATATGGCTAACAGACATAATACAACGCTTATACAAGTATTTCTTCCAACCATTACAGTTCGGAGTATGATGCAGGTAAGCGAAGACAGGTATATTCAAAATATGAAATGACGACAACAGCAATAAGAGAACATGACAGCCAATATTTAAGTTTGGTATGAAAATCGCATCAGGTTTAACCTTCCAAACGAGTTTGAGGTCATTCAGTAAACTCTTTCTTTCCTGTTCCCAGACAACTTGCTTACCATCCTTCTCCATTTCTACCGCTCCATACAACCAATGAGATGGAACTTTTCCTTGCATATAGAGATTGTGAGTCTGAGCTTCACCAATATATAAAATTTTCATTTGCGAATTAAAGACTTTATAAATCGACCAACTTTATTAGAATTAAAGAAATATCCTTTTTTCATTTTAAACTTATCTGACCATGACATCCACGTTGCAGAATAGTGATGAATGGTATAAGTATAATCCGTAAGTTCCATTTTGGAACTCATAAACTCAATAGGACAGAAGTACTCCCAGGGGTAAACTGTAATACTCCCTACCTTTGTTGGCTTATCTACATGAGCAGGCATTCCATGTTTACGAAGTACCTTGGTTACAATAGGAACAATCGGAATTTGCTCCATGTGACCATCAGGAAATATATAATGAGTATTTTCATAATACTCCATAACTTCTTTAACAATAGGATTATGGGGTTCTATGGAAAATCCTAATCCAACATTAACCTGATCTTCCGCATTAGGTGTAGAAGCATGCTTCTCTACTGCCATCCAAGCACCAGAGTTAATAATATCATCCATATTACGAATAACCTCTACATCTGTGTCAAAATATACTCCTCCATTATCATAAATTATCTTTAGGCGTGCATAATCGCTCACGTATGCATACTTTTTTACTTCATACGCTTCCTTTGTAAAAGGTATGATATTCACATCAAAGTTGTCTTCATTCCATTCCTTGATTTCATAATCAGGAAGAAACTTTTTCCAACTCTCTATATATCGTTGGTATCCTGCAGGAATAGGATTACGTCCAAACCAACAGTAATGTATTATTTTTGGTATCATATTCAATAAAAAATATTTTCGTTCAACCTAAATATCTAATATGCATTTATGTTTTTCTTTACGATTATAAATACCTATAATTATGATATCCCTTCTATATTTATTTTAATATACTTCTGTTCTTCTACTGTATTTTGAACCCTCCAAAAATCCTCACGCCAATACCTATCCGTTTGCAACCAAGGTTTTTTTTTGAAGAAGAGAAAATGCAGATAAGGCAGCGATCTCCCTTTATAATCTGTGATACAACCATTCTTCACATCATAAATCCATTGTTCACCATCCTTAGGCTGAGGACTAGTCCAATACTCATGGAGCAGAACTTTCTATTCTTATAAGACTTGCTTTCAGGAGCATTCCAAATTGCAATTTTCCTCTTTATCGATTCCTCAGACTCCATGGGATCAAGAGCCCATGTTATCCAAAAAGGAATATGTAGATAATTGGCATGGTCAGTTATATCATCAAAACCAATTGATAAGTCAATACTTGGCTCATTCAGCATAAAATCATGCCACTCCTTACGAAAAGAAAGATTCTCTCGAGCAAAGAATATCTTTAAGTCACAAGGTTGATATTTGATAGCCCATTCTGGACCACAAATAGTAAAGACCCCAGCCTTCAATCCTGGTTTGTCTTTTAGCAATCCACGTCCCTCAATAAATTTGGGAAGCCACAAATCCTGCTCAAAGAAAGGAGGAAACCAATTATAAAGTTTAGTCTGAAATGCTTTAGAAAACTGCAATCCCTTTCTGCGGAGTCTATATAAGTTATTATAATATTTTAATGTACCTATTCCTACCATTTTATGTAAACTTTATCGAATTGGATTGTTCATTATCATATTTTTAAATTTATATAAAGATGTTGCTATATGGTATAGACCATGATACGATAGCCATACCAGGATGCGATTAACCCTAGAAGTCTTTATTGCCAACAGATCCTTATTACATTCTGGATAAATGGAATAATATTCTCTTGACGTATAGATTGGATGCTCAAAAGCACCATATTTCTGTCCTAATTTAAAACTTTTTATCGCTTCATCTTTAACTGCGCTTTCAGGAAGTATCTCCTCCATCTTTTTAACCAACAAATCACCCTTTCTTAATCTTTCCTTAGTGTAACACCCAACAATACTATCATGTCCAATAGCACAATAGTAATGATAAAAAGCTTTATTCAAATAAGCAACTTTTACCCATGAGTGAGATAAGATTTGATACCAGAAGAATAAATCCTCACAATAATCAATACCAGGGAAAAATCTAGCTCCAATCTTGTTGTAACAAACTCGTTTTACGAGTTTGTTACAACAACTGCCATGCAGCTGTTGGAACATATCACGCATAACTTGCTGGGGAACTAAAGAAGAAGGTTGCTGTATAACATAATGCTGCCCATTATTATTATTTGTAAAATAATCACAAATAACAATATCGGCATCTTCTTTTTTAGCTTTTGCATACAATTCTTCTAACATTGTAGAATCAAGCCAATCATCGCTATCTGCATGAATTACATATTCCCCTTTTGCATGTTCTATTCCTATTTGTCTGGCAGAAGCCACCCCACCATTATTTTTATGAATAACTTTAAACCTTGAATCTTCCTTATGATACCCATCTAATATATTACCAGATGCATCTGTACTGCCATCATTTATCATCAGTACTTCAAAATCTGACATGGATTGCTCCTTGATACTATCAAGCATTCGCCCAATAGTTGCCGCAGCATTATAAACCGGTACTATAATTGATATTGCTGTCATAATTTAATTAAAAAAGGTGATGCTTGTATTAATGGCTGCAAATCGATAAATCCTTTTTGATAATCATTTTTTGTGTTTAAAATATCATCTACAGTCATATCACTATGTAATAAAAAAGGTGACTTCCTATCTTTGCCTAAAGAAAGGAAAAAATCGTGAAATTTAAAATGTCCACCTAACAACTTACCTGAAATCTCTAACCATAAATTTGGAATTCCATACGCTTCTGCAACAATTAAACCATGTAGCGATGAAGATGCAATATAGTCACAACTAGCTATTTGATCTATAACAGAAGTCCAATCATCATATCCTTCCATCTTAATGAAAAGAACATTAGAATCAGACTTAAGTCTAGATAAAACCGGATGATTGAAATCATCATAATGAGGAATAATTCCCAGCTTATAGCGTTTCTTTTGCACAGAAGGAGTATATAGTCTAGGCAATAATAAAGCAGGATCTCCATAAATCTCAGGACAATCTATGCCTTGCTTCAAGAGCCATTGGCGGGTTAATGGACCACGAACAGCTAATATTTTTTTAGGATGGCAATCCAATACACTACTATCATCAATCGTGCCACTTCCCCATACTATAGTATGTTCATTAGTCAACATTCCTAGAGTTGATCCTATTGCAAGATAGTTGTCTTTTTGCGACCTCATAGACAAAGTAGAATAATATAAATATGATAGCTTTCTATTCCAAAGCTTTTCTAATATATATATATTAATATCATCACCCCAATTACGATGCATCAATCTTCCATAAGAGTAATGTAAACAAGCATTAATACATATTGGATGGCAAAATACATCTATAAACGCCATCACTATTTTGTTAAAAATCACACTTAATCGTGATTGATTATACTTCGACATGTTTGTGTACAAATTTGTTTAAAATTATGGATAATATCCACTTCATTTTATCCCAAATGGATATTTGGCTAGCATAATATGGATATATTTTTTTACTATAAAACTCATTTTTCATTTTAGCATTAATAAACAGTCTACGCAGATATGTTTTATAATGCTTTTTAAAAAAATGAACATCAAAAACATCCATAAATTGATCTATATCACCAACAGCATTAATTTCCAAAAGAGTTCTTATACATTTTGCACATATACCACAATTATGCAATTCATTGAAACAAACATTCAAATATTTATATGCAGGAGGATAGCAACAAAGGCTGCGCACTTTATCTAATCTTTCGACTTCTGCTCCCTCACTATTAAACGTCATTCCATTTATAGACAAGCAAGAATAGGTAAACATATCGAACATACATGTACCTTCATTCTTTACAATATCTCCATCTATAGAAAAATCCTTCACGGAATTAGAGGAAGAAAAATGATAACTCTTTATTCCATTTTGTAATGTATAGATACAGAACAATGCAACAAATGACTCCATCTCCAAATGATCATAAGGAACATATTTGTGCATTATAAGATGAATATTTGATTCTATGAAATAGTATGCAAAACCATATTCCTTCGAAAATCGTTCTGCCATCTCCATTCGACCTTCAATCAAAGGAGTTCTTAATGTTTTTTCTCCTTTAAATCCTGCACCAACATTAAAGAAAAACAACCCATTTAATTTGCACGATCTTGGAATATCATCGCTGGTATTGACTTGTATTGTATATAAAGAATCAACTCCACAAGATATACCTGTTCCTATTATATTTTTCTCTTTAGTAGGATGAAAATCACTAAATGGTGCAATAATTTCTACATCATGTAATTCTGAGTTTCCCAAGCGTAAGCCTGGAATATAATGCTTCTTTATTGAATAATATAATTCGCTACTTATAGGAATTTCAGAATAGAAATCATATCCATTCTTCATTGCGAAATACAAAAATCCTACAACATAAGCATCAATTCTATCGATACATAAGAATGGTAGACAAGTTTCATTAATATTAGTTATTAATAACTCCCTATTTTTCCCTATTAATAGTGAACACTGAACCTGGTTTTCTTCCAGTCTAATACTTTCAATTGTAAGCTTCTTCACTTTTATATCTTTGTTAATTAGAAAAATCAAAATAAAAAATAACTACTTTTTTATTGGGGGAGTAAACATTGGATCTTTCAATATCCCCCAATTATTCAAATAATTCCTTATTGTTTTTTTTATCCTACCCCACAATGTAAGCTGTTCATAAATAGAAAAGCACCAACCTTTCCAAGGAGTTAATTTAAGATATTTACTATAAAGCTTACGATATGGATGCTGACAGTCTTTAAACCAAGGTTTGATTGGAGCAGCAAAGTGAATAATACCTGGACTACGTTTGGATACATTTAATTCCGACAAATACTTATCAAAAATTTTAGGAGAACGAAAGAAGTAAAAGGTTGTCATATTCCATCGAATAGGAAGCAAAGCTATTTTGTTTTGGAAATAACAAGCTAGTACATCCTGCTCATTTACAATTTTTCCTATAATTTTAGATGCATACTCCATAATTGGTAAAGCATGTTCCATTTTTCTCCATTTTATCAGATTACATACCATCACACCAGAGTTAATACATACATCTGACGGTTCTAATCCTAAACGTGATTTGAAAGATAAACAATCAGGAATATCTTCAGCAGCTGCAATCACTTTATCCTCAAGATTCCAGGAATATAATGGCTTGATATCATCATGTACTATCATATCACCATCAAGGAACAGACATCGATCTTCGCTAGAAGGTAATAGTTGAGGAATCAACAATTTAAAATACATAATAGGTTGCCATTGCCCGATAGGAAAATCTCCAAGGTTCTCTATACTACAGTTTATGACGTTAAGCTGAGCATGATAGTTGTTACAAACCATCCTTAATTTCGCTTCTGTTGCTACAGATATACCATCCGTCAACAAATAAATGACAAATTGCTTTTCTCTGTTAGTACAAAACAACGATGTCAACATCACTGCAGAATGTTGTACATATCGTTCATCAGCGACTATAACTATATTATAATGCATTTAAACTACGATTATTAAAACTATTTTTCCCTAAATTTCTTTAAATACTTTCCGACTACTTTACTCAATATCATCGTTTTTGTTTCTTTATTGAGTCCAAAAAGCCAAAGCACAACAATAGTACACATAACAGAAGATGAGCATACAACAAAAAAGCGCAAGAAGCCATCATTCATATGATGCTGAATGAGAAGCGGGAGTAAAGCTGCACCTCCCACCAAGAGAAGGTTTTTACCAACTACCTTGACAGCATATCTCATTATAGGAAAATAATAAAACTTATTGAGAATATACAAGTTCATAAAAGTAGCTAAGAGCATGGGGAAAATAGCCACCCAATACATATCTACAGGACTACCTCCTAGTTTTAAGACCAAATAACATATTGGTAAGTGTGCTAGATAAATAGACGTTGACCAAATATTCTGTACCTTTACCCTTCCAATAGCTCCTATACCATAGTCTACCATATTATTGGAATAAGAGACAAAACATAGTAAAAGAGTAATTTTAATGAACGTCGAGGTATATTGAGGAACTTCCGTAAGCCAAAGTTTTAAGACAAAATCTATCTCTAACAAAACAGGGATAAAAAATACAGATAGTAAAAATAAGGTTACTCGGGTTATATTAAAGATGAGATTAACAAATTTTTCTTTTTCATCATTTGCATAATATTTGACTAACTGAGGTTGTGCTGCAATAATAAAGCCACCAATAAATTGTCGTATAGTAAATGTTACTGTATTAGCCAGGCCGTCCGCCGCATTAACCGCTGTTCCAAAGAACATATTAATTAATATATTTACTCCATTTCCATTTAAAACCGCAGCTATATGTCCAACAGCAGTCCACCCTGAGAAAGTAAACATTTGCTCAAAAAGATTTCTATCTACTTTTATAGAGAATTTACATTCTGAAAAATGATGGACACAATACCAATGATTAAGCAAACGATTGATTACACTGCCTATCAGCATTAATGATGCATAAACAATAAGCTTATCAGCTGGCACCATAACCAGTAAATAAAGTGAAACCAATTTGAATACTACATCGAAAATGCTTAAATACGCATATATATCAAATTTCTCATGTGAGGTAATAGCTGCACTGTAAGGAGTTTGAGAGATAGCAAGCAAACTAGAAAATACAGATAATTGGAAAACCCAGTTTGCAGCATAAAGTCTCGATGGATCTATGTTCATTTTACAGTTAACGAACCAAATACCAAAACTTTCCAAACAGATAAATACGATCAAGACTATTATCAGGTGAATGGCAATAGCCGTAGAAAAAGTTCTTTTCAATACGAGCTGGTCACCTTTACCTATGCTTAATGCCAAGAATCGGTTTGTACTAGTCTGCAAAATACTGTTCAAAACTGAGAACATCGACACAAAACCTCCTACTACATTATATAGGCCATAGTCTGATACTCCCAGTTTTTCAAGTACAATTCTTGTAGTAAAGAAGCTGATACACATCATCAGCAACATTCTACCATACAAATACAAAGTATTTTTAAATATTCGCTTATTATTCTCTTCCATTCAAGTCTATAAAACTATACACGTCACTAATAAAGTGCGCGAATTCTAAGAACAAATGACAAACGCTGTTTCTCTATCAGTACAATCCAACAAAGCAAACTTCTTTATTGAATACTGTATATATCGTTCATCATATGCTATAACAACATATAACGTATTTGACTAAATCATTAAAACATAATCATTCTTTAGTCTGAAATACTCCTAATAATTCTACCATTTACTATACTCATACCTTTCGCTACTAGAACTGTAACAAAAAGACCAAGCAAGACAAATAGCAAATCATTTGAAAAATACTCACGACATACTAACAGAGTGGCACCCTGAACAAGATAAACCTCGTAAAAATACCCCCCCGTTTATCCATTACCCTGCATATAGGCAGGCGCATAAGGATATATGAAATGATGACTATAAAGATGATATTACATATAAAATAAGAAGAATACATATACCTCCATTTATTAAAGAAAGGTACAAACTGCTGCACTATATCGAAATTCTTGAAGCACAAAAAAAACAATACCATTATACTCATCAGCACCTTTATTCGTATTCCCCCAGATAGGCTTATCAAAAGCTTACTCTTTATTTCATAGTATGCCAACAACCCCCCCATGACAAAGCATGGCAAGCCTAGAATATACCATACAGGACTCTTCATTGCTGCCATAACACCAACAGCCATGCCAATAGCAAAACATAATGCTAAAGTAGCATTCCTAACTGAAAGATATTTATAAGCAACATAGAATGCTGCATACAGGACTATAATCTCGGTCACATACCATCCGTAACGCAAATTTATATCTGAAACGAACCAATATATGAACAGATTTCTCCAATCTACTTCTTTACATACAACCCATTCTGCTACAACATATAATAACATCGCTGTTAAAGCAGGTACGATCAACTTCACCATCCGCTTCTTCAACCATTCTGTAGACAGAGATTTATTCTTTTTCAAAAATCCACACAACAATCCATACCCAGACATAAACAAAAAGAAAGACACGCACAAAGCACCTAATGCCGTTTCTCTCATAAATATCTCATCATGAATGTTATAGAAAGATGCCTGATGACCTATTACAACAAGAAGAGAAGCAATAAACTTTAATAGTTGCGACTGTTCACGTTGCTTACATATCATATTTCCCTTTGCAGGCAATAAGCAAATGAGTATTAAAAGTAATATTGGGAAAAAAATCATAATTCGTTAACAAATATATGAACCTCATTTTCAATAAAGTTCTTATTAGTATAGCATCCAGAGCCTCTGCCGGAACCGACACCAGACAGAGAACTGCAGGATATATATTTCAATAGCCTTTTTCAAACTACTCAAAACATTCAGCCTTAAACCTTTTATAATTGCCAGTCATATTCGACAGCTTCATCTTTGCAATACTTACGCAGGCTACGCCCCTTTCGGTTCAGGTTGTAGTCCTGCATCACCTTTTTAAAATATTCTTTGCTTTCCATTTTATATGAATTTTAAAACGGCTGCAAAGATAATATTTTTCATTCAACCCACCTTACGCTGTATTGGTGGTTTACCGTTTTATTAATATAAATCCACTTTGATATCGAACGGACTATCAAAGTCCTTCAGCATTGCATGCTTCGTATCTTTCTCTGAGAGATTGGCATGTTCTGTTGGTATCTTCCAATCAATACCGAGCCTATCGTCAAGGATAGAGATACCACCATCTGCCTCAGGATGATAGAAGTTATCACACTTGTATTGGAAGACGGCTGTTTCTGAAAGAACTGCAAAACCGTGAGCAAAGCCCTTTGGGATGAAGAACTGGACATGATTATCTTCTGTCAGTTCTACTGCCACATGCTTACCATAGGTTGGTGAGCCTTTACGAATATCCACGGCGACATCAAGTACTCTACCCTTTACGCAGCGTACCAGCTTGCTCTGGGTATAAGGTGGGCGCTGGAAGTGCAAGCCACGCATTACGCCATAGCTGCTCACAGACTCGTTGTCTTGGCAGAAGTGAACACTGTGACCCAGGATTGGGGCAACCTTTTCTTCAAACTCTCGCTCGCTGAAGCTCTCGAAGAAGTAGCCTCGAGCATCACGGAAGAGGCGTGGCTTTATAATGAGTACGCCTTCAATATTTGTTTTTACTATATTCATGATTCTAACTTAAGTTCTTACATAAGATTTTCGAAAACCTACCCGTCCTTCCTTACCGTTAAGGAAGGCTCCACCTTTCTCCCCAAGCCTCTCTTCCCTCAGGGACGAGAGGATGTAACCGCCCTCCGGTGCTCAGAACCGCTACGCTATAAGGTTGGCGGACCAATCAAAGGTCTCGTCAGGTTATGCGGGATGGGACCGCATGGATATAAAGACGATTACTAATGTAAACCACCAATACAGCGTCCCTACTATTTATCAGCGGGTTAGCCGTACCAGTATTTTTGAATAAAGTTTTGATTTTCTAAAATTTAACAATCAAGCAACGGCTTGGGATGTCTTCGTTATCTCAGTATTCGTATCACCTTCAAAATGGAGAACATTGTCACATGGCAAGAACGTGATATACTGATAACATCACGTCTTTGAAGATTCTTACTCTTATGCTCCTTGAAAATCTGCGTTCTTAGTTTAATCGTTAATACAAAGGTATTATTTCAGCCAAATCATATCCTTTTGTGGCTATATTGCTTGATATGACATTCAATTCGTTCTCTTCTGATTCGTCTAGCTGTAAAGATAACTCATACAACTCTCGTTGGTTTGGATGAAATTCCATGTGCTCTATGAGATATTTTTTCATCTCAGATACATTTGAATTAAAACTAATAAAATAAACTGCAAGCCGCAAGATTCTTGGATTTAAACTTTTTCAAGAGTAATTCTACTCTTTTCTTATCTTCTTCTGTAACTTCCATTGATTTATGTAACTATCTATTTGTAAGCATCCAACACCCATGACAATACAACTTCATCCCCAGTGTTTTACTGGGGATACAGAGTATTTTAAGAAATTGGATTTTTCTTATTGAACCACATTCTCAATTAAGTTCTTATATTAATGCATCCTGAGCCTCTATCGGCAACCGTCTTCCGATAGAAAGCTGCAGGATGCGTTGTGGGTGATTATGTAGCGCCCACACTACTAAGCTACTTCTCGCTATTTATAAAAAATGTATCTTTTGCTATTTTTACAGAGACGACAAGTCTCTAAGGATAAGAGCCAAAGGCTCTCATCCTACCATCTTAAGAATAAAAATTTGTTTTTTGTTTCGTACATATTAACAGGAAAGAAGCATTGCTCCTTCCTACTAGATATATTTTGCTGGATAAACTATTCTATAGACATCACCTAACAAAAAAGACTTATCTATAACACAAAACTGTACAGGAGGCATTAGCTCCAAACGAGCAATATTATAATTGACAAATCTCATAGTTGGTGAATGTTTCATACAGCCAGTTGCCTTCGCACGAATTGCCTTATACTGCGATGAAAAATCAGAATGATTCTTCAAAAAGCAGATGACATCACTTACAGAGATATTATTACGATGCAATTACGAATTCATCCGCATCAACATAAGGCAGATCGAGAGCCTCTATCTGCTTCCATTCTTCCAACAATTTCTCATCAGAAATATTGTGGAGATAGTCCAATGCCTGCAAAACGTTATTTTTCTAATTTCCGCAACACTATAATTTAATATTTTTTATAAGCACCTGAGCAACAAAAAGTTGCTCAGGATTTTGCCATGTCAGAAATTTCACTTATCTTAGTGTTGTAAAATAAAAACAAACAAAATTCTGAATGACATGGCAAAAGTACAAATAAAATCTGAGAAACTCACTCCTTTTGGGGGAATTTTTTCGATTATGGAGCAATTTGATGCTCTTTTAGCTCAAACCATAGATTCCACCTTGGGAT
>ENA-ORSL01000299-ORSL01000299.1-human-gut-metagenome-genome-assembly--contig:-NODE-299-length-58091-cov-6.489679_pt1 | contig 58091 bp, 52 predicted proteins | sample MGYA00242190_ERZ509157 | MGnify/ENA primary metagenome ERZ509157 (study PRJEB26280, sample SAMEA2338664) | human gut metagenome | biome: human gut; feature: human-associated habitat; material: faeces... | reverse complement strand
TCGAAAGCCTCCTGAGTTTAAAAAGTGTGAAAAGTTGAGAAAGTTTTTCAACTGCACACAATTATCTCAAAAAAGTGAGGCCTTGAGAAGGACGTTGGTGGTTTACCATTTACTGTAAAACCTCCCAAAATTAAATTCCAATAAAAAAGACTGCTCGGTAATTCACCTTACAGTCTTAGTATAGTTTCATTTTCACTTGGTTTGATCGCCTCGCATGCGACAAATTAAGCACCTAAGAGATTTTGGTCGAATGCAAACAATGCCTCGTTGATTTCGAAAACATTATAATTTCTTTTTTTGACAAAATATTCAATTATAACGTCAAATTTATTCGAATGTGAAAGCGCAAAACCCGCCTTCATAAGCATTTCCTTCATCTCATTCAAAGGCAGCTCAAGTGCCAGCGCAAAAGCAATTACCGTAGGCTTTGAAGGTCGATACGCTTTGTCGGAACGGATTTTTGAAAAAAGTTTCCGATCAATGTTTGCTTTCTTGTAACATTGTGCATCCGTCATGCCCTTTTCGTCAATTTTGCGAAGAAGCATCTCGGAAAAACTTTCATCAAGCTGCTCAAGCGCATTATCCAGCGAAGCGTCACAGCAGACCTCAATGCTCCTCAGCCTTTTTAAATCATAGCTGTCCTCATGCTCCTCGACATATTTATCATCTATGTATGCCGCAATGTCCGAAAAAAGCTTGCTTCCGATGGTATATGATTTCTTATCGAAAATCACGACATATACCTGCATGTCGTTTTCCTGCAAAAATTCGCTGATGGTATCCACGGCCACGCGAAGTGCCCGGTCTTTCGGATAGCCGTAAACGCCCGCCGAAATCAGCGGAAACGCAAGCGTTTTACACCCATGCTCCGCCGCCAGCGCAAGCGACTTGCGATAACAGGAAATCAGCTTTTCCTCTTCACCGTAATCTCCGCCCCGCCAAATCGGCCCGACCGTATGGATAACATATTTGCAAGGCAGATGGTAGCCTTTTGTAATCTTTGCGTCGCCCGTCGCGCAGCCGTGAAGCGTTCGGCACTCCGCAAGCAGCTCAGGCCCCGCCGCGCGGTGGATGCAGCCGTCCACGCCGCCTCCGCCGAGAAGCGAATTGTTCGCAGCGTTCACGATGGCGTCAACCTTCAGCTTTGTTATGTCGTTTCTGATTATCTGAAGTGGCATATCAACACTTCCTTATCCTTGGGTTGGAATAAATTCAATCATCGCATTTGCAACGTTTGAAATCGGCATCGTCTGCAGCCATACCTTGCCCGGTCCCGTCAGCAATGTATTGAAGAGCCCCTCTCCGCCAAGCAGCTTGTTTTTCAATCCCTGAACCTGTCTGATTTCCATGGAAACACTCGTCTCAAATCCGGCAACATTTCCGGTATCTACCAGCAGCTGCTGCCCCGGAGCAAGATTGTATTCCACCAAATCGCCGTCAATTTCCACAAAAGCCATCCCGCTTCCTGAAAGTTTCTGCATAATGAAGCCTTCTCCACCGAAAAATCCCGCGCCGAACTTTTTGCTGAAATGAACGGAAAGATCCACACCTTTCGTGGACGCGAGGAAAGCCTGTTTCTGCAAAATAAACTCTTTACCCCCTGTTATCTCCAGTGGAAGAATTTTTCCCGGAAAACTCGATCCGAATGCAATCATCGCATCATCCCTGCCCGCCGTGTAAATATTCTGAAACATGGACTCACCCGAAAATGCCTTAGAAAACATCTTCCCGAGGCCGCCTCCCGTTGTCTCCATCTGAAAATCCGTCGTCTGCCAAACCATGGAGCCCTTCTCCGTAATCATCTGTTCTCCTTTGTTCAAATAACAAACCACAACCGGGAATGACCCACCTTTAATTTCGTATTTCATTCTTTCCCCTTTCTGCAGAGAATTTATTCACTTGTTTCTCTGCCTTTTGCTTCCGTTTTCTTACTGTAATTATATTGCGTCCGCACGAAAAAATCAAGGCATGCAGTGTTCATCCGCAAAGCAAGTTACGCGCTCTCGACGATTCTTGCCCCAAACGGCATAAATGACAGCCTGGCCATTTTGAAAAACTGCATTCCGAACGGAATTCCCACTATCGTAATGCACCAAAGGCAGCCAAACATCAGATTTGCGATTGCCATTTCCAGTCCAAAGAAGCAGACCCATATGATGTCTACAAGAAACGAAAACGTCCTGCCATCGTACACGATTTCTTTGCCGAACGGCCAAAACGCAAATTCCGCAAATTTAAAACATTGTACGCCAATCGGTATTCCGATTATTGTTATGCAGAATATGCATCCTGCAAGGCACCATGCAAGTCCGCCAAGCAGACCTCCAAATAAAAACCAAAGTATGTTTCCTAATGTTTTCATATGTATCCTTTCTTTGCTCTTGTCTGCTGGCTGCGTGAGGACTCAGCCATCCTTTAAATATCTCTTGCCCCTATGCCTGAAATATGTTAATATGAACTCAAGACGATGCCTTGCGGCTTCGCTATTTACGATTTTAGGCTACTTGATAGGATAAGCCTTACCGCTCTTCTTGGTGCCAGCAGGAGCGGCTTTTTTATTATGTAGGAATATCGCCGGGCGATATTTCCGGAAGAACGACAAAAGCACCTTGCGGAGCGTCGCTCATGAGTGGGAGACATCTGTGCATAGAAATCTTTGATTTCGTTATGCACACTCTTGTCCTATACGAAACTTAATATCCGGAGACTCCAAAATGACTGTAAATCTAACCAACGGTTCTGTGGCCAAATCCATGCTGCTGTTTGCGGTGCCCATGATTTTAGGGGACATGCTTCAGCAATGTTATAATATCGCCGATACCCTGATTGTCGGGCAGTTTCTCGGCAAAACCGCACTTGCGGCAGTCGGCTCTTCCTTTGCCCTGATGACTTTTCTGACCTCGATCATGCTCACCGTCTTTTTATGCGCTTGAAGATGTGACAGGGCTGGTTTACTTCAAATTGCGTAAGTCAGAGCTTCTTACAGACTCACAATAAACGCAATCGCCCTCTGAATGACTGCATCGCCGCTCTCGCCGTTTGGCCCGCCGTTGTGGATTTCATGGTAATAGCCCGGCCACTCGATCATCGTAAAACTCTCTGGGTCCTGCAGTTTGGCAAACTCACGGCTGCCCTGTATATCGCAGATCAAATCCTTCGTGCCGTGCATCAAAAGGCATGGCGTATGCTTTGCCCTGCCGTCGTCCTCGTTCGTGCCCTTTTCGAGTGCGGTGCCGATGGTAAATCCCTCATAAGCGCAAAGCGCGGTTGCATACGGGTGCACCATTGGGTCTTTCTTGTATGGTCTTACATATTCCACATTGCCAAGCTTTTCTTCCGGAAATTCCGACTTGATTTTGAAGTTCGGCGCAATCTTCGTCAAAAGTTTCACCGCTTTCAGAAGTCCGCCGCTGACCGGACGCACCAGACGAATCCACGGCGCGGAAATAATATATCCTGCCGGCACATCGTTGTGACCGCCGCGCGCGCGATAATCCAGCGTGATGTTGCCGCCCATGCTGTGTCCGTACATCACAATCGGAACGCCCGGATAAAATTCCTGCGCGTACTCAATCAGCGCGTCAATGTCTTTTAGAACTTCTTTTCTCGGGGCGCATGCTCCGCGAACCCCCTGCGAACGGCCGTGTCCGCGCAAGTCCATTGAAACGACCGCAATGCCCGCCTCATTAAAATGCTCCGCAACGCGGCTGAACCTTCCTGCGTGCTCACCGATTCCGTGAATCAGGCAGACCACGTGATTGGGATTTTCGCAAGGGAAGTGATACCCCTGCACAATACAGTCTCTCTTTTGAAAATCAAATAATTTATACATATTGATACCTCCGGCAAAAAAACAAACTCACAATTTCCTGCTCCATTTTGCAATTATTAGCAAGCATGTATTCAATTGTGTGTCTATATTCTTCTTTTTCTAAAAGTGTATGTAACCTTCTGACATCATTTGAGGTAAGTGTTTTGCGCGCAATCGCGAACTTCTCATTTTCCAGCTCTGAAATTCCCATACAATGCAAGTCAAACTGTTTTCCGGTTGCCTGGCAGAGGTTTTGGTGAATCAGAAAGCCGCCGGCATCAATGTCACCAAAATGTACATACTTCAATTCAGGGTTATCTTCTATTACTTTCTTCAAGAAAGCAAGCTGATGCCTGTTTGCATAACCTCCGAGATAAAGATACGAAAAGGTCGCCTCGTCCATGCGTTGAAACGCTGTCTTGTTTTCGACAGTCATAACTTTATCGGTGCCGATCTCTATGCGAGCGATAAAAGGAATGTCCGCTGAGGAAATCGCAATGCCGCCGCGAAGCTGACTTGAATCCATGCTGAAATTCTTCCAGTGAAGTTTCCACCGTCCTTTCAGCAGAATCTCCTGCTCGCTTGTAATGACATGGAAGCGTTCCAGTATCGCGTCTGCAGGTTCATAATCTGACTGTGGCACGTCAAGAAGAGCCCTCAGTAAGCTGCAGATTTCTTCATAATTATTCTCTTGAAACCACTTGGAATCACCGTATACCAAAACGGATACCTCCCTGACATAGAGCGATTTGCTGTTTTTCTCAAGAAAATCTATCATTTTCAGGTTTGCATCTATCCTCGCAAATTCAATTTCTTCTGCCGTCTCATTCAGATGCTGCCGCAGTGATTCGCAGTAAGCCTGCACAAGTGCTCCGCCGTGTTTATAAGCAGCAAAAAGCTGAAAGACTTCTTCTTTAATTCGGTTTCGTGGGGTAATTCCACATTTATTTTGCAGAAAATCCCGCACGCCGCTCGCAGAGTCCGCAGGCATATATATTTTTTCAATTTCATCGCTGTATTTCAGTCTTTTAACTGCTACAAACGATTCGGATTCCAGCACACGAATTGCTTCGTTAATGGCTTCTTTTCGCCTCATATCCGCATCGTTGGCATGATAAGCTTTGTATATTTCCGACGGACTCAGAGTGATTCTACGGTTGGTCTCTACCTGCTTTGCACTGCGTTTGTCATATTTTTTCAGCAGCTTTTGAAGGATTTCACCGCAAAGTTTTTTCGTCTCACTGTTCATGGAACTTCACCTTTCCGATTCGCATATCTTCTTTTTTTAGTTTTAGCAACGGAATGATCACGCCGCATTCACTTCCGATGGATTCCAGTCGGTTCGGCGGTGCACAAAAAATAACCTGAAAGTTCTGCGCTTTAAAGAAATCCAGCATCAGTTTAATATTGTGATCGCTCATTTTTTCGAAAGGCTCATCGATGAAAATCAGACGCACAGAATTGACTCTGGCGTTATACAGCATTGAGAGTGCCGCAGACAGAATCAGCGTATAAGGAATCTGCGTTCCCGCGCCTGAGTTGTAGCCCACGGTTTTGGATAGTTTTCCCTCTTTGATTGTATCATCGGTCACCAGAATTTCATAACTCATGTAGTTTCGATAATCAGCGAAACGTTTAATTTCCGATAAATCATTTTTATCAATCATTTTGTTGATGATATTTTTAATTTCATTTTCGCGCTTTTCGATTTCGTCTTTTTCATACTTTCCGTATCCGCTGCTGTTAAATGAAATTTGATCGTCAAATAAATCATTGGCACTTTGGAGATATTCCGCGTAATTCAGTACCTTGGTGTAATCAGAATGATCCCTGAGCATTTTCACATCAAACTGATATTGCGTGGAAAATTTCAGCTTTCTGAGTTCTTTATTGATTTCCCGAATATCACTGAGAGCCGTCCTTGCATGTTCATAGATACTCAAAACAAATTCATGTTTGAAAATATCTTCATACTTTCTGGTCTGCTCCCGCATTTTTTCCTGAATTTCCTGCAGATCATCAATCCAGATTTTCGTCTTCCGTTTCTGATAGCTGCCCTCTGCATCTGTGCCGAGCGGAAGCCTTTCCTCCTGCGGCTTGCGGTTGTTATAGTTCATCTGCCTGCCCTGAAGCATTGATTGCAGATTGGCAATGCTGCTCTGCAATCTCTCTCTGGAATTCTGCTTCATCAGACCACCGATTTTTGCCTCACCTTTTCGGAATCGGTCATATTCTTCGATTGCCTTTTCATGAACAGATGCATGCATCATTCGCTCTTCATCAAGGATGTCTAAAGCTTCCTGCAAATGTCTTCTGTATTCGATCGAGTTGTTCTGCTTGCTTTCCGTATCGACTTCAAGCCTGTCCTTCTTTCGGCTCATTTCCTTCTGTCTTTTTGTCCGGTCGTCCAGTTCTCTGCCTAAACGGCTAAGCTGCTCGGAAAGTGCCATAAACTCTGCGTTGTTCCTTTGGGCCTCCAAGAGTTCATTGTAATGTTTTGTTTCTTCACGCAGCTTCGTTTCTGTCTGCGCGGTCTCACGATGAGCATCAAGATTAAATTCCCTGAAATTATCAATTGTACTGCGAAGCGAGTCCATTTTTTGCTGCTGCGTTTTTTGTTTCGTCAAAAGCTCTGTTTCTTCTTTTTCCAGAAGATTCAAGCGTTTCTGTGCCGCTATTCTGTTCAGTTCGATGGCCTCTTCTCCCAGGCAATAGCTTTTGATTTTTTTAAAATTAATGTATGTCACAGCCATATTTCGGCTTAGCTTTCCTTCTTTGGACATGGCATTATCATAGCTTGGTACCTCTTCCACAGGGGCAGCGTGAATTCTCCCGAGCCAGAATTTAAAATATGCCGCGGCATAGGAATTTTGAATATCCAAAAGATGAAATACCGCATCTTCTTCACAGGTAAGTTCCTTTTTCATAAGCCGTTTCGTGTTGACCAATTCGATGTACCTGTGCCCTGACTTATCAAGCATGCGGTTGGCAATATCAAAAGCCGCAGGAGAAACAATTACAGCATAGCGGTGAATCCCAAGGAAAGCTTCTATCGCATTTCTCCAATCTTCATCCTTGATGCCAATGACATATTCACAAGCCATTTTTGCCTGTTCGTCGATGCCCAGCTGTTCAAATTCCCGATTTATCTCTTTTATGAATGCAAGCTGTTCTCCTGCAAAAGTAAAGTCCGCTTTTTTCTTTTTACAGGCCTCCAAAATTTCATTTTGCAGGACGCATTCTTTTTGAATTTTCTCCAATTCGTCTTCAATAAAATATTTCTGCTGCATTACCGCATCGCGCGCTTCCTGCAAAGCGCGTCTCAGTTTCTCAAGAAAAAGCTGTTTTTCCGTCGCTTCTGTTTTCGAATCGACAAGTTTTTCAAGCATCCCACTGTCGAGCAGCTGCTCTGCTTCGCTTACCTTGGCGTCTTCCACCGTTTCTCTGACGATTCTTTGGAAATTTTCCAGCATCGCGGCTTCCCCGCGCAGTTTCTGAAGACGCTCCTCATAGCCTTCCATTGCCCTTCGGGATGCTTCGATTGCCTGTGATGCATCCATCTTTTGAAGGGAATCTTTTACTTTCTCATGCTGCTCCTGAGCATTTCGTATTACTTCTTGCTGCGCCCGGATTTTCTTTTCCAGTTCTTCACACTGCAGACGATTCTTTTCGATTATCTCTTCTGCATTTTGTAATTTTTCCTGCCATTCCAAAACTTTCTGATATTTCCGTTTGATATCATCTATAAGCAAGCGTTTTTGTTGTTTTTCCAGTTCTCCGAAGTTTTCCAGAATTTCATCCAAATCCTGAATTTCCTGATTAATCAGCTCCAAACTGTTGTTGATTCGCTCAATGTTCTCTTTTGCATCCTTAAGCTTTTCAAACTTAACCGGATGTTCCTCAAGTACCGATTCTTTTATAAACTCCTGAATTTTAGCCGCAGGGTTATATGCCATGATATTGCGAAGTTTTCTCTGGTACGCACTGACCTCTTGATATGGCAGTTTCAGTCCGGTCATCTGCATAAATAAGGTAATACCATCTTTCTTATTTTTCAGCTTCAATCCGTTTTTCTTTTGAAAGTCAGATGCGTCATAGGGCTTTTCCTGCCCCTTTTCTTCATAGGTGAAATCAAGATCCTTCAAAGTTTTTTTCTCAGCAGCATACCATTCGCTTGTTTTAATATCGGCTGCCGCAGTTTCCAAAACAACACCAAGCACAAAGCTGCTCTGATTGATCTCATCATAATATTCCAAAGCAATGTGTGTGAAGACACTTGGCATTTTGTCCGCCGGTCTTGCGTAAATGCCCGCGCTGGGATCCAATAAGCATCTGGTATAGGAAACGAGATTCCGCTTGCCGGTTCCTGTATTATTTTTGCTCGTAGCCTCATTAAATTTATAATCTCCCGTATAAGCATATTTAATTGCATCTAAAATCGTCGATTTACCGCTTTCATTCTCACCGGTAATCAAGGTCATGTTTTCCGACAGCGGAATATTTTCATTGATAAAGCCGTACCAGTTTATCAGCTTAACCTCACGCAAACCAATTTTACTCATACTCTTCTTCCTCGCTTTCTATGAATAAATCTGCGCTGTCTTCCGCTCCGGATTCAGCAGAGATATCCGGCATCCCTGTGTATTCCTCGATGACGCGTTTGAGCTGTCCGATATCCATACAGAACTGCAGGGATGGATACAGCCGTACAATTCCGTCCTCACGGCCAATGTCGTCACCGAAGTCAATTAAATTAAATCTTCTGAAAACCAGATACGCGCCTTTAAAATCAGCCGGAGTCAGGCTAATCTGATAAATTCCGCATTTATCGATAATGTCTCCTACCGTAACGAAAACAGGCTCTTTATATCCCATTCGTTCCAAATAGAGCATCCACAGCACCAAGAGCAGTCTTATCTGTTTCGAATCAAAACGATACAGATTTGCCCTTTTTAAACCTACCGTTTCCACATCTTCGTCATGCTGCTGCAGCATGGCAACTTTCAGCCTGTCATCCACCATCACCTGATAACCGATGAGGGAAAGATAGGTATTTACATCATAATGATTTGACTCTGCGGCGATAAAGTCATATAGTTTTTCATCTTTATCCGCAACAATAAAAGTTGCATCCAGTAGTTTTCGAATACTGCGTTTAAACAGATATGCATCTTCATCATTCCTTTTATTTATGATTTCTAATCCCATATTTTTTCACCTGTTTCTTTCTGTCCGTTCTTTCGTATAATGCGCGCGGCGCTGATTTCCGCGGTTTCGGTTTCAACCGTTTTTTCTCCGAGCTCCACTTCAAACGGGAATTCCTCATTGCCCGTATATGCCATCGCTGCCGCGTACATCAAAACTTCTTCCTTCGACAGAATCGGTTTTTCTCCGATTTCAATGCTCTCTGCCATGCCTATCTGTGCATCAAGATAGTCTCCGGTTCTTTCAACAGAATAGCGATTCTGCGCCTGACTGAACATTTGCTCTGTTTTAGCTTCTTTTTCCTCTTCTGTAAGTTCTTCCTTATGAAGTGCAATATTTTCACCCGAATTTTTCATCCTGCGTTTCTTTTCAAAGGATTTATAGCCGACATATCTTTGCTGCATAGTATTAAGCGTATCGGCAACCTTTTCGATTGCTGTTTCCTGTTCTTTTTCCGAAAGCTTTCCCACAGTGCTTAAAAAATCATGAAGCACGCTTTCCATTTTTTCGCCGCTGCTCGACATCAACAGGATACGCGTATTCGCTAAATTGTAATAGTTATTGATTCTTGTATCAATCAATTCCATATTTTCTTCATACTCGATACTCAAAAAATGCTGCAGCTCCGCAAAATATCGATTCACTCTCTCTTCCGCAGACTGCATGTCCATCTGCAGTCTTTCCGCGCATTCCAGTGTCATCTTCTGATAAATCTCGGGGTCTTTTAGTTTTCGCAGTCTGCCGCGAATAAAGGAAAGCTGCGTCGGTATCAGCCCGTTATTCTTAATGAAGAAATACTCGCTGAAAAACCGATCCAGCATCTGATCCTTCATAATGAATTGCCCGAAACAGTTCATATCCTGAAATGCTATTACTGCCTTCATAATATCAGAAATGCTGTCCTTTAAATCGGTCAGTTCATTTTTTAATTCGCTCTCATTGTCAATCATCGGTACAAGAATGTTGTTGTAAGGATGCTCCATTCTCGGGCTGTCCTCTTCAAAAGCCGATTTCATGATTTCATACATAGAAAAAATACGGTTGGACATAGCCCCTTGACCGCTGCGCTCCGTCAGCTTCCGCAGGAAATCCATGATCCTGCGGCAATCGGTCGCAATATTCACAACATACTCGCCATTACGCCCGATTTCCCTCGGCAGAACCCATCCGGCCTCGCGGAAGAGCGCTATAATAGTTCCCGCCTGAAGCGGATAACCTAACGCTTCTTCATCGGCATCGTCCGGAGGCATATCCTCTGAAGGGATCTGCAAGGTATTTCGCAGATAAAAAGTAATGCAGTCTCTGGCATCAGACTCATAAAGAACCGGAAGTTCCTTCGTCTTGTCAATCAGAAGCTGCATACAGTCATAATAAATTTTTTTGTATTTTAAGTTAAACGGTTTGAAAAAATTTTCATTTTTCAGGTAATCAAATAAGTTCACACTCGCCTCCTATGCTACGGCCGGCTCTATGCCTCGAATTACAGCATTTAAATTGCCTCATTTCAGTATCTTCTTTTACCGATATTTTATCATAGGCATTATGACTTTTCTACCTGAATTTCGGCATTTAGTAATAAATTCGCAATATTTCGCCAGCATTCCCTTACAATAGTTCCAAAAGTTCTGCCCTGCTCATATTCATCAAGCCGCCTGAAGATTTTCTCCTTTAAAACTCCAGTCCGTTTTTCTCCGCCCATTCGCGAAACATTTGATTATAAATATCTTCAGTAAAGATTACAAAGTCATCGTATAATTCCAGTTCCTTCAGAGCGGCAATATAAGGCTCTACATAGGCATGCCTCCGCAGGGTACTAAATAACTTTTTTCGCGTTTCCTTATCATCCACACATTCATGTACGAAAAAACTCATTAATTCTTTATGGTCGATTTCTTCGTATGTAAGGAATCGAATATTATTTTCATCAATCGTTGACAGTAATGTATTAATATTAAAATTCTGTATTTGAATCGTCGAAAGACTCGTCCAGTCAAAGGTTTTCGTATCTTTGTGATAAAAAAGCTGTGCGTCTCTGTTGTCTACATGTAACATCAATTCTAAAGCCGTCATATTTTTCTCCTTCCTGAAAAATCATTCATGATATTCTCCTGACTGTTTTGAGGATATGTTTTCATCATTCGTCCGGAATCAATGGCACTTGCATTTACCGACACGAATCGATACCAAAACCGAAAAAAATTATCCGCCAGAAGATAAATTGCAGGCTCCTCATACAGACCCATGCTTTCTCTCCTAAAAACATTCACATCAGACCTTTTCAGCCATCATACGGCTCGTCCCCGTCGTCATACCACTCATCCCAGGCTTCGTCTTCGTCATCGTAGTCTTCCGGGTTATCTTCCCAAAATTCCTCCGGGTCAAAATATGAAAAAGAATGAAGCATCATTTCCTGCTCACTTTTCAGCTGAAAGCAAAGCCCTGATGCAAGCAGATTTCCGTCCTTACGGTACCAGCGCACCGTGATCTGCTTATGGTTTTCATCCATTTTGTCATAATCTCGGCACAAAATCCATTCATCCGGCTCGCCTAATGTCGTATACTGCAAGGCACGCAGCGGCATACCCTCTTCCGGCATTTTTCCGGAGTATAGCTCCTTCATTGCCTCTTCACTTATCAGTGGGGCATATCCTTGGTCTTCATAGTTTGTTTGCGGCGGCACATACGGCATGCTGCCTGCATTTTCACCGGGCAGGAGACCTCCGATTATAATTCCAAGCACGACAACAAAAGCGAAGGCCAGGCATTTGCCGCCAATCCCTTTCTTTTTTTGCGGTTCAAAACGCACCTGCGTGTCTGCTTGCAGTGCAATGCATGCCTGCGGCTCTACTTGCAGTGCGACACGCACTCGTGTTTCTTGCGGCTCTGCCCTTTCCGGCGTTTTCTTTTGTTTCGGTGCATCCCAGCCTTCCGGCTGTTCGGTTTTTTCGAGGACATGCTTTGTTTTTCCCGGCGGATACGGCGCATCTTCGCTCGTGCACGAAATCACTTGCATCACCAGTCCAACCCGCTCTTCATTTTCCCTGCCGAACGGCACCTTAACAAAATCGCCCGCCCGAATGCTCTCATCCTTCGTGATGTACGAAAGCTCAAACCGCGAGCTGCTGAAGCGAACTTTGCAGTATGTATATTGTTGTTTTGCCTGTTTGTCTGTGTTTGTTGCCATGATTTGTCCTAACGCATCATCGCATTTATATATTTCCGCAGTCCGGTTTCGGATGAAAAGTCGTACTTCGCATTCATTGCAGTATAATATGCTTCAATGTTTTTCATAGAAATAATTTCATTGGACGGAATACTGTCATCATATCCCTTTCTGGCCTCTTTCCAAGGTTCCTCATTATGCGTAATGCGCTCGAGTGCTCTTCCCCCGTATTCACCAAAGGTATTCATGACCAAATCCAGAACTTTACGCTCATTTTCATCCAGTTCACTGTCGATTCCATCAAAAATCGCAAAACGCGCGTCTTCAATCGGATTATACTTAAAGTCCTTAAACATATCATATACTTCCGGATATACCGGCCCGTGCACCCATGCCTGACAATTTTCGGGGAAAATAGGTCTTCCGTTAAGTGCATATGATACTCCTTGGGTGAAATACAGCAGTTTTTGAAGCATAAGCGGTGTAACTTCTCTCAATTTTTTAAAAATATACGAAATAACTCTCAGCATCTTTGGCGAAACAGAAAAGAGGTTTTCAATCTGCATCGCCGCAGCCATTGCTTTGTTATATGCGGCAGCTGCTATCTTTTCTCTATTTTCGTTTAATTTTCTTTCCATGAATGAAGGTGAGGAAAGCGCGGAACGCAAAACATTCGAATATTGCTCCGAAGGTATCTGCCCCGAAAGATATCTGGCAATGGTTACCTCTCCGAATCCGAGAGCCAGCGACAACGGAGCCTTGCCGATTTTGTAAATCTTCATGATTTTTTCGATATCCTCAATAGAAACAATGTGTTCATATGCCCTGTATTGCTCATCAATTTCCCGGATATTTTTATCAATCAGCCCCGGAACACTCATTTCTTCTCCGCATTCTTTGCATATCGCAACAGTAATGCTGAAAGTGTATTCCTTTTCTTTTATTATTTTCGTAATATTTCGTTTCTGCAAAGTATACTCTGTCTGCTTTCTGCACGCTGTGCAAAAGTCACGTTTTACTTCTGTCATATTCAAAATGTTTTCCCCCTGTATAAACATTTTATGATTGTGTTTTTTGTTTTTTCTATCATTTATTATATCACATGATTAGATTTTGTCAATATGCTATCATTCCATTTTCGCTGCATATCTGTCATTCATGACATTGTTTTTTATCCTTACCACTCGATTTCTTCCGGATACTCCATCTTTGAATCATATAGCTCATGGATACTGCAGCCGTACTGTTTCGCAGAGTATTCGAAATCGCTCTTTAAATTTTGGTACGAAGTCGGCTGATTAATAAATCTTTTTGCAATGTTCCGGAGCTTGTCTTTTCGCTTCTCCGGTATCGTCCTCAAATACTCAAGATTGCATTTATCTACATATTGCGTTGCATAATTAAAAAATGTGTTGTCGCGATGATTTTCTCTAAGTCTGAACAGATTTTCAAGCTCATCGTCTCCGATTACTTCACCCAGTGCCTCAAAAATTACTGCTAAGAGCGTATCAATTACCGCTTTGTCTCTGATATATTCCGCGTATTTCAGCGGCGGAAATTCAGCAGCCTCTTCCTGTTTTTGGGTTCTCTGTCCATAGAAGCGTCTCGACCATAAATAAAGCTCTGGGGCAGATAACGCCACGAAAACAGCTTCCGGAAATAAAAACTTTACGGCGTAGTGCACTTCCTGTTTCGGGAGCACCATGGAATGCCACTTTATCATCTCATCATGAACGCCGTTGTCCACCAGTTTAACCTTGCGATCTCCCATATAAGCATGCCGGATATCATAGCATACTGCCAGCAAACGATTTTTTACACCCCAGTAAAGATCATCGTAATCCTCTTCAAAACCGGTCATTCTGTAAATGCTGTCTGTTATCTCATAAAAATCATCAAAATTGCCTTCTATTGTAATCCCTGTAAGATTCTCTGTAGGTTTCGCTGAAATCATAGTCTAACTCCTTCCGTGTGGCTGTTTGCTCTTCTCCTCTTCATCAAAAATATACATTGCAAAATCATTCAATCTGTGCTAATATGAAGTCAAGAGGAAACCGTTGAAAACGGCTAACCTGTTTGGATTAAAATAATCGCCTCAGATTGCAAGTCGGGCGATTATTTTTTTATGTAAATGGTAATCCGCATTCTACCAAAGGTAATTGTGATTCGCACCATATTACCACCTTCCTTTCATCCAAAATCCCTTTTGAATTTCGGAAGGTTAACCGCTTCTGCTTGTCCTCTTGACAAAATCATTATATCATATTCTCAGTCGATGAACAAGTGTTCCTTTTGTTTCTCGTTTATTTTTTCCCTTCAATAACAAATTTAAGCATTTTAAATGCTGCCTGCTTTTTTGCTTCCTTTTTTGATGACGACTTGGAAGTAAAAGATTTCTCGTATTCTTTACTCTTGCATGTGCAGCTCCAAATCGGATTACCATCTTTGTCATGCGTTTCTTCAAAATCATAGATAGGGATTGAAAAATAGCCTCTGCGAGCAAGAATTTCAAGTTGGTTGATTGCAAAATCTTTACTTGGCTCGTCAATTTCGTCTTTCATTGTAGTTTCTCGAATATATTCGTTTTTCTTCAAATTTTCATACGCTAACTTGCAAACGTTCATTCGTGCTTCACTTTTTGATTCCCCGAACCCGCGAAAGATCGGAAGCTCATTCAATAATTTTAATTTGCAACTATATTTTATGCGGCCATAATCACAAGGCAAAGATATGTTCTGAGAGATTCCTTCAAATTTTTCATGCATAGCTGAAAGGTATGATTGTTCTTTAAACCAAAACCAAGGCAGTACATGGTTGTTTTGCATCTCCCAATCTTGAATCAAACGAACATAATTGTCATCTTTGTCATTTTCAATAAAATCTTCTATTACCAGCATGGCCTCCACTACTGACTGGATTATCGCAAAGTCCCATCCGCAGTCTATAGTCACTGCACCAACAATTGCCTCAAATAAATCCTCTTTTACGGACTTCTCGTTTAAAACATTATTTTTAATGTCACTTTTCCCCATTAGCAAAAGCTCTGTGAATCCCAATTCCTCAATTCTTTGGGCCAAAGTTTTCTTTTGTACGATTCGGCTTTTCAGTTTTGTAAGTTCGCCCTCTGTGTATTCACAGAAAAACTCCTTTGACCCTTCCGGTGGATTGTCGCTTTGCACTGCTCCGAATTTTTCTATCAGTATTTTTATTACTGCAAAATCAAGTGCTTTATCTCCGATAAATTCTAAAACTTCATTATTTTCTCCGCCATTTTCTTCTGTGTAAGAACGACGCGTAAATGCTTGGTTCAGCAAATCAATGTTCTTAAAAGTATAGCCAATCTGAGCTTGAACCATTTTAAATCCTAATTCTCTTTCCATAATAAAAAAATCCTTTCAGTAAATAATTACCAAAAGGCATAATAAACAATAGCAACCCGACAGATATTATCTCCCACATAACAGTATGTAAAAAATATTGTCAGACTCGATAGATTAAATTTGATCCTTTGTTTTCTTTTATTTACTCGTGTTCACTTGCATAAACAGGAATAAACACCAAAATACAATGTCTGAAATTTAACTTATTATGCCTTCAAGTATTTAAATTATAGCACCAATATTTATTTTTGTAAACGAAAATTTTGTTCATGCCACACTGACCGTGTCATACTGACAGTAAAACCGCCTTTAGCTGTCGCTTTGGGCGGTTTCTCCTTCCTTATTGATGCTAACATTTCCCTGATGGACTAAATTATGTTTGCAATAAACTCCTCTTAGTTTTCGTTGTAAATATCTGAAATTCTGTATACAGCCAATCTTCCTATGCATATATTGTTCTGTTATCTTGGCAGTGTTTCAGCTGTCATTGCGATCTGCCGGGTAGTCCGCAAAAAAGCTGCCTCTTGAACGGAATTACTCTATATACACCCGCATCCCAGACAAAAGCTCCGCGGTTTCTTTGTCGATTTCCTCAAAGTCTTCCGCAAAGGAGTTTAGTGATCCAGTCGGACTTAGGGCCATATTGGTAAACTTCAAATAGGCTTCATATAATTCCGTAATTTTTTGGTATCCCGCCTGAAATTTTTTCGGCGGATTCTGCAAAGCTTTCACATAAGCATTTACTTGACTTTGATTTTCCACAATTTCTCGCAGCTGGTCAACAAAACCCTCATCTTCAAATAATCGGTCAAGAGCATCATTAAAATCAGAAACAAAAACGCCTTTTACCTTTGTATATTTATTTGTCTCTTTGTCGGACTTTTTCCAGATTGCATTGTTCCACGTTTTTTGAATCAGATTGCAAATGTCTTCTGCTTTTATGCAGCCCTCCTGCATAAAATAAGCAGCCTGATAGAGATTTTCAGCATAATCGCTCCTTTGTTTTTGCACATATCCAAGGGCCAGTGCCGCAATCAAAAGTACAACAAAAATTGCAAGCGTAATTTTCTTCTTTTTACGTTTCGGCCCCTCGCTTTTATTAGCATTTTTATTATCATTTCCGACGCTTATCTGCGTTCCATCCTCCGCAGGCTCCTGCGTATCTACCGCACCCATCGGATATCCGCACTGTGGACAGACAGACACATCCTGTTCTAATTCATTTCCGCATTCGGGGCATGTTTTCTTTGCTTCTTGAGAAAATGTGCAGCCGCAATAGACGCAGCTCTGCGCTTTATCCGAGATTTCTTTGCCACAGTTCGGGCATTGAATCAGTGCCATGATAAACCTCCTATCTTATATTCCGTTAGCGAATGCAAAGAGAAGAAACCTTCTGCACGTTGTTGATTTTCCTTTTCATCTGATGAATGCAGTTGATCATCGAAACCATATTGCTTGCAAATTTCGTTGATGGTTTCTGTATACAAAGAACGCGAATGCTTATGTATGTTTTGATTTTTCTTTTTTAAGTATCGTTCCCGAACCGCGTTCCAAGCCTCCGGCTGCTGTCTCAGCCAGTTTTCTTTTTCTTTAAGATTAAAGCTCTTTGACTGCTGTTGCCATGAATAAGAGTTAGATTTTTTATCAAATGCAATATATTCCTGCCCCGCTGTACCTGCTTCGCCTATAAAATTATTTACAATTGCAATGTCGCAGCTATGAATAATCTTTTTCTTTTGGGAATCATACAATTTAATTGTAAAAACTCGCTTTGAGTTTTCAAAATGGGTATATCCATATTTTCCATACACCTTCTGGAATGCGCGCTCAAGAGTCTGCCGTATTTCCTTTGCTGAATATTGTTCTTCATTATCATTTACTTCGAGGTTCACATCAAAATCAAAACCTATATTTGTTGCTGGATCATAGGTTATCATATTCCTCGCACTGCTTCCTATAAAATAATACTGCAAAGTAAAATTGTCTCGCACCTCATCTTGAACCTCATGTACAAGGTTTTCCAATTTTTCTCGCACTTTTCTCGCTTCTGCTTTGGTGACATACTTAAAATGGTACATAAAAACGCTCCTTTCTCTCCCGTGCCTCCCATTGAGCAGTGACTGCTAAATCATTTTATAATATCACTTTTTCGATTTTTGTCAATGCATATTTCTATTTTTGTGGTTGTTGCATTTTTGCAACAACCAGTCTATGCTAAGTGGTTGTTTCCGTTTTGGAAACAACCACTGTCTTTGTATCAGCAGCGGTGACACTCCCTAAATTGGCGATTTTGCTGAAGCCGGCAAAATCGTCTAAACCATAAAAAAGGTCTCATTCTGCTACTAAAAGGGATTCAAAATTCTTCCCACGTTCTTCCGTCTAAATCACTTGCAATCTTTTTTGTATCCGGCATAGTTTTATAACCGAACATTTCTGCAAGATTAAACAACTTACTCTTTTGAATCGGATTTTTGCTTGATTTTTTAAAGTCAGTCGGATAGAACTGCTCAACAAAGAAATATCTATGGCGAACGGTTCTCAAATTGTATCCGTATTCTTCTGCACGTCGCACTGCTTCTAAGATTGCACTCTTTTCAGCCTCTGTAACCGTTCCTCCGGATTCCGATTCAAATTGCATCTCACCATTAACTTCTTTTGCCAAGACTGTTTTCTTGAGTTTGCCGATGGCCCGAATGCTTTTCTCTTTATATAGCCCAATATATCCGTGCGCGGAGTAATTATGTGCAGCCTCGTCATAATAAAGATTTAACTCCATATTATCCTTGAATGTCTTTCCGGCAGTGAGTGCACGCATCCATTTGTATCCATCCGGGATTAGTTTCTCCTGCATACAATAGTCCTTAAAATCCTCCAATATCGGAATCATCTCAACATCACGTTCCTCAACGATATCTTCCATTGCGGTAATCAGTTTTTCAAAAGTCAAATTAACATGATTGATTGGAGAAAATATTTGTGCATGGTGTTCCTCGTTGTATTGCTTTATCTCTTGAGCCATCTCAGCCATCAATTTTTCTTTCATCGGCTTAGGATCCAAGGTAAGCAAAACCTTGATATCCTCCGTTCCAAACTGCTTTAAATGATTCACAAGCTGCATCTTATCAAACTGATTGTACAGCTTTGTTTCAACAACAATTTTGAAACTCTTCTGACTGATGACCGCATCCGGCACACTTCCGTCTCCGGACACTTGCAATTCGAATAGCAGCTCTGGACTTTCATCCTGTTGCAATATCAAATCGTTCAGCATGCTAAAAAACTTGTCCGCATTATAGTTATACAAGCGAGACAGCATTAACATGGTATTTGATGTATCTACATTCTCTTTCGAATGATAACGTTGAAAATAGTGGATGTGCATGACTAATTCTTCTCCTTATCCTTATCGTTATGCGATGATTTGCGCACAAAATGGCATCCGCGACGGCTACGTCTGCTTAAAAGAATGCTTTCCGAGCGGGATTTTAACACTTGCCAGATACCGGATGCACCCATACAGTAGCCAGCGAATTCCGCCAAACAGCCCGTTGAAAAGTGGTTGTTGCATTTTTTGCAATAGCCAGTTTGTTTTCATTGGTTGTTTCCATTTTGGAAACAACCAATGGCTTTGTGTCTCCGGTGGTGACACTTTTTGATTTTCGATTTTGCTGAAGTTAACAAAATCGAAAGATACATAATCTTGTCAACTTCATTTTCCGCTTCTCAGCGATTTTCCTGAGGTCTGGAAAATCGGTAGTAAAAATCTTACACGCCGAGTGTGTTATTCTTTCTCAATTTGTATTCTGCCATCTTTTTCCTTGGCTTTTGTCTTTAGGCTTTGCTTGTCCTACTCAATATCCCAAATCTTCTTCAACCGCTCAACAGTAAAATTCCATTTTTCTGCAACGGGTCTGCATACGGTATTCTGATTTCCGAAAAAGCCAAGTTCTTTTATTGCTGCATTCGATGCTACGGTTTTTATCCAGTTCACTTTAACTACATACTCTGCTTTTTCAAGATCATCAGCATTTAACAAGTAATCCTTCCGTACATCAATTTGCTCAAATGATTTCTGCTCGCCATTTACGGAAAAAACAACATCTTTCGCCGGTTTGACAGTGTCTGTTACCATTCCTACACCGACATAACCCGTGTGCGGGATATTCACCCATACTCTATCTCCCGGAGAAAGAAACCCAAGCGTTTTACTATACCATGTTCCGCCTCCGGCGGAGATAAATCCCCATTTTCGGGCATCTTCCCAATCTCGATTGTCTTCGCCAAAAGAAACATAGTACTCACCGTTCCATTTCCCCTGAGACTTCGTTATGCTTGGCGTTTCTTCCACATCGTCCTCAAACCACACGCGGCTTATTAAGCGTTCCCCTGAATGTTCGAAAACATTGAAGAACAAAATATTTATGTCTACACTATAGGTGTCCCGCAGATAGCTAATAATGCGCTCTGTGCTGTCATCCATCTGTGCTGCTACTACAACCATTTTCACTTTTGTATTGACTGTCTCCTCATCAAGCTGTCGATGAAATTTTTTATCGTAGGCTTCATTCAATGTTTCTTGCTGGTTTGAAGTTTCTAGATAAATTTTTGCAATGTCCTCAGCAGATAATTTCGCCACGCATGAAGCATAATCAATCGTTTGTGCTGTAACTTCGCGTGGTGTTAAATCTTTTTTCAGTTCCACTACAACCATATCCCCATCATGATCCATACATAACAGGTCTATGTATTTACCTGAAACTGTCCGAACTTGTCTGCCAATTACAAGCCAGCTTTCGTTCAATATTTCAATATGCTCATAGAGCAAGTCCTCTAATTCTTTTTCACCCGTTAATTTTGATGTCGCTAATGGAGTTTTGTCATCTAATGACCATACAATTTGTGTCATTGCCATATGGAATACCTCGCTATTATTATTTAATTTTACATATTAAAAAAAGGGACCGTCGCATTAAAATTGCTTTACTAGATTTAGAGCATTTTTTTGCACCTATCTTCATAATTTACGCTCTCATAGTACTCATAATGGCATTATAGTCTAAATACATGTAAGTCTCATCAAATATGCTGCTGTCCACAAAATATTTTTTGAGCAAATCTGATTTTTTCATATTTTCCAGCATGCTCTTTATGTCTTTTCCAATATCTATATTACTTCTCTCAGGTTCAACACAAAAATGATCGCCAATTGTTTGGTAAGGCCGTATGAATTTTTTTCTATGTGTTGTCCAATTGTATTTTGTAAACGAATCACGGAGATAGAACTCAAACCAAACATCATGTGCAGTAACTCCGATTTTTATATAACCAATAATGTGGTTAAATTCCCATATATTCATAGGAGTACATTCCTCTGATATAATACGATCCATATATTTTGAACTTTCTTGACAATATACATTCGTTCTTTTCATTACCATTTCTTTTTCTTTTAGTTCCACTTTACGGTTTAAATCTTCTTTAAGATAACGCATAAATAGGTATTGCAAATATATGTTTCATCAGTTTACCCTCGTTTTACCAATTGTTATTTAAAGGTCTTTTTTTATGCATTCAGTAAAGCTTTAATTCTTTTTGCCAAAAGTTCTTTTCTTGCCTCGTAAAATTCGTCAAAATGTTCAATTTCAAGAGATACTTCCTCAGGTATGAGCGCCTGTCTATAAAATATGGTTTTTTGCTCCTTGTTCATATCATTGTAATAATCGACAAGCCGCATTGCGCTCTTGCTTCCATTACTGCGTCCTTCAAGTAATTGTAAGTTTGGCAAGCGATTTCTTTCATTTCTCCATTTTTTCCAATGCTCCATGGAAACAGAAATTGGTTTCGTGCTTTCAAATCTCTCATACGGATGCAGATGATCCTGTTCATATTTATAATCTTTATTCCGCCAATCAAGACTCAGATAATACAATGCTTCGCCGGCGACTCTACTTCCCTTTTCGGCATTTAAAACGTCTTCAATTTTCCCATCTGTTACTTGAAGTTCCGTCTCTTGATTTAACATTTCAATTGTGATTTCATAATTGTTAGTATTTATAATGCTTTTCATTTTCTGCAATTTTCCGGTTGTTCCTGATTGAAAATAGTTAAATAGGATCGCACGCATTAAATATGCTTTTATCCCGTTTAAATTTTCCCTGTAGTCAGGATTATAATAGATGAAATAAATAATCGGAATCAATACATTCCAACTGTTTGAAAAATGGTGCACATCTATCTTAAATTCATTTAGAATTTCTTCCAAATTTTTTAATGCTCGCTTGAAATCACCCCAGTTGTTCTTGAGGTCTTCCGCAATTTTTTTATTAATATTCGATTTTACAACATCACCATAAAGCATCAGCGCAGTTCGAATAACAAAGTCCGTTCCAAATCCAGCATATGCGTTTACCAGTAACCTACCAAATTCTGTTTTAGCACTTGGCCAATATGCTTCCAAAATCGACATTGTAATTTCGGATTTTTTTAATGCTTTTCCGCCGCTGTTAAATCGAACGAACATCTCAAGCGCGTCTTCTTGATTCATATCTTGAATTTCGGTGTATCGCACTAATTTTTCAACAAAAATTTTATTGTACAATTTATTCAATATGTTTCTTGCGTAGAGCTTGCTGTCTTCAGGCACGTTTCTAATGGCATCTTCGATTGCGCTCTCACGAGTAGTATCATCTTGAAACCTTTCTTCGAGAATTGTTCTAACTTCGAATTGAGTCGGACTATACCTTGCCGCTTTTTCGCTAAATCTAATGTCGAATTTTTTACTGTTGTATTCTTCCTCGTCTATATCAAGTTTGTTCTCATTCAATTCAATCAAGAGTTTGGTCAAGGTCCCACCATTCGTAGACCTTCTTGCATGTTTCTGGCGAATATGCGCGGTTCCAAACAGCGAAAGATAGAGAGATGTTAATCTCTGCTGTCCATCTAGAATCGCTGTATCGGTAATGGAAACATCTACGCTACTGAGCTCATAGTTAACACTATCTGCCTGTTTTCTGCTATCGAAAGTAACCTCTTTCATAAATTGGCAACAATATGTATCCCAAGAAATATTATTATCATCAATATGCCAGAAAAGAAAAGTTGCAATTGGATAATCTAACAAAATAGAATCCCATAATTTTTCTATCTGCTCCATGCTCCATACATACTGTCGTTGAAATGCCGGCATAACATATTTTCCGTTTTCGATATTCTGTAATGCCTCATAAATTGTGATACTGGTGTCGTTTAGTTTGCTCATCTTTTCTCCTTATACATGTTTCCTCTTATTTTTTTACTTTTATCGAAAAATTTCTGCATTATGCAAAGCACTTTCCTTCATTTCGTCAATTTCTTTGTCTGAAATTAATTTATGCACAACTGTATGCTCTAAAATATCATACAGAAAAATATCATGATCACAATAGATAATGATTTTTGTATATCTGCGAGGGTATTCTGTAAGCTGCTCTTTATATATCGTATCTATCGCTTCTCCCAAATCGTTCTCAAAGCAAAACCCACCTGAGTTGTATATGAACAAATAATCATGTTTAATGGATAATCCTTTCCCATAATTGGGCTTATTCAGCTTTTGAGTTTTAGAAACAATTCTTTCACCAATTAACTGATATAAATTGTCCTTAATAGAGCCACCTGTGCAGACCAACCCCGATTCAGGATCAAAATGAAATCTTCCACCATTTTTTTTAATCTTATTTATCAGTTTTTCTCCAACATCAGTTTCCTTTTTATAAAGACATTTATAAAATGTATTTTCTCTCTCAGCATCAGCCTGTGAAATTGCACGTACAACTTCTATTCCCACACTGTTCTGCTTATCAATTAAATCTGGAGGATCCTTTTTGTTAAGTTCCAAACATAAAGCTAAACTTGGAAAGTACCTTAAAATACATAATCGTGCATATTCTTCATCATATGGCGTATCAAAATCTTTCATCATTTCATTCACTTGCCAAACACCCCCTTTTGCTTTTTAGAACTGACTATTCTTCAATTTCCGCGTTTAGCTGTTCCTGTAAGCTCATATACTCTTCTCTTAATTGGTGCAAAGTTTTTCCGCTTCCTTTTAATTCTGCAAAGGCGTATGTCTGCACAGATGACCACCCAAAAACATCTTTCAGCCATTGCTGCATAGAGACAACTCGTCCATCTGAAAGTTGCATTTTTCCATCTTTTTGCAAAAATGCTTCTTCCGTTGTCCCTTTGGCAACAATGATATCTCCTTCTTTTACAATTCCCCATTCCAGCATTTTGTCGATTTTTGGCAAAGCTCTGCGCGTAATGCCGGTTTTCTTTCCTTTCTGAAGGTTTTCCTTAGAAGGGTTCGCAATGTCTACATACAGTTCATCATATTGCACAATTGGAAGTATTTTTTTAATATCAATTAGTATTTCATCATTATGCCTGTATGTCAATATCTGATAGCAGCTGATGTCTACTTTATTGCTGTTTAACCACGCCACTGCCGAAATTGTTTGTTCGTCAAATCCGGAAGCAACCAGCACAATCTTTTGATCTTCGTTAAATTCTGTGATATTGCATTGCTTGATGAATTCATCAAGTTTTCTTGTTGCGATTTCCGTTGCCGTCAAATTCTGCTCTTTTGTGAATTCGCTTCTGTGTTTTTCAACATACGGCGCAAAGAGATTTTGAACTAGTTCCGATGTCGATTTTAATGTTGCACAACTGGCTGCATATCGGATTGCCTGGAATTCAAAAGGTTCTTTACGGTTTGCGATGTCGTTCACATCACGCTTTACCTCAATCAATACAATATTTCCATTGTTGTCAATTGCCGTTAAATCGCTTCTTCCATTCTGTACATTTTTTACTTGCTGCCCGACAATTAACATAGATTCCTCGTCCGTTTCGCACAGCATATCAATGTTCAGACGCAGCATTTCTTCAATATCGCTTTCAAGCATATTCAAATCTGCAAAAGTCGTCTCTTCAATCGGCGTTGGCTGATTTTTATTCTCTAAAATATACATTGCTGCCTCCAATCATATCCCATTTCTGTTAATCGTTCTTCGTAGATTCTGCGTTCTTCCTCTAAAATCAAAAGTTGATTGCAACATTTTCATTGTCATTACTATAGGAAAAGCAATTTTTTCCCTTATATTCTTTCTCACTTCCCAGCTTCCTTCGAATTACTTTTTTCAGCAATATCTAACAGCCTCTCAAACCCTTCAGGATTTTCCAATAATTTAGGCAGTAATTGAAGTATTAACTCATTTGTAAAAGCTTCCGGTTGAGATGTGTTTTGTCGTCCTGCTTGACTAATTGCATTTTGTTCTGCAACTTTAATTTGAAGTCTTTTTAAAATTTCTTCATTTCGCTTTTGCTCCGATAATCGTATTGGATAGTAATATGGTTTCAAATCATCCCATTTTATTTTTTTATATCCGCAAGCGATTGCCATTTCCTCTAATAGTTTAATATACTTATCATTCAATTGTTCTGGATTTTCTATTTTTTTATTAGACTCCTCTAAAAATGCTTTCCATGCTCGCCTTACATTTGCATTGTTGTAAAAAATTGCTTCAATTGAATTTAAGGCTTTTACATTTTCCTCTTCAGATATGAAAAATCTATATGCAACGGCAGTTTCAAACACTCTTCGTTTAGCTGATTTTTCAGCTGAAAATTTCTGATACAGTATTGTAATTACAGTTGCTGCCAGTCCTGAAAAAATAATAGATATAACAGTTGCAATAATACTATTCATGTAAAACATTCCTCCCTTTTTAATGTAAGAGTTTGATTCTGAAGGTCAATCTCATCTGTGTCGTAACCTACATTGATAATCATATTAGGTACGCGAACCTACAAATATGTATTCGTGCTTCACTTTTTAATTTCCTAAATACTCATTGAATCATCTCTCCCCCATAAAGTGTAAGATTATTATAGAGTTTGGTATAGAGAAGCTTTTATTTCTTAGTTAATGCTCCATTCAACTGATTATGTAACTCCTCTGCTATAGCTTTTGCCATTATAGGCGGCACCGCATTTCCTACCTGCTGATATTGTTTATCTTTTGTTCCACAAAAAACGAAACTATCCGGAAAGGTCTGTAAACGAGCTGCTTCTCTTATACTTACTGCTCTGTCTTTTGTAGGATGCACCCACATTGATTTACGCACATTAACAACGGTACCGGACGGTTCATCATATTTTAAACGAAGATAGATCGTGTTCTGTGTTCTTGTAACATCCGTATAAGTGTTTGTTTTCATTTCATCAGATAAAGAATGAAAATTTTGTCCTTGTTCTAACGCTCTAAAACGCTCCATAGCTGTTGGTGTTGTTTTCGTTATAATATGATTATGCAATATCTTAGAATCACGAAGTGTCTGAGCCAAATCACTTAAATCGGTTTTAGCTTGTAGCTTTATGCCTTTTTTATCATCGGATACATTATAGACTGGCTCAACATCTTCTAAATCCTGGATCGCGTCCGCAACTGTCCTATATGGACCATCTTTAACTTTCCCTTCCGGAAGTTTCACTTCATCAGTAATATCTTTACGAATCCCCATTACTATAAAACGCATTCTTTTTTGCGGAGCTCCAAACTGGGTTGCGGAAAGGACATCTGCCGAAATTGCATATCCGTCATCATCGTTTGTTCCCTTTAGCTTTGCCTTTAAATAATCAAAAACTGCATATGAACGTATATTGGCTATCAGACCTTTATTGTCAGTATAGCTATCAACCACAATATCGTTTTCAAATATTTCCTGTGCCTTACTGATCATTCTTTGGTACATAATTGCCGGTTCAATTAGTGCTTTAATCTGAGATTCTTCTATTTCTCCAGCGTAATAATCCAGTATTGCATTAAACGCAACCATATCAGCGTTGATAATGAAATCATCTTCATTTCGCCTGGTGTGCTTCTCTGATATTTTTATCAAACGATGTTTATGCTTCTCCAATACAGCTTTAAATTTGGTTACATTCTTAGATGCTTTATAGATAACGTTCAATTCGAGATAATCAAAATCATCCCATTTATATCGAGCAATTTCTTGCTCAGACTGCACAATGTTAATCGCTCCATCAAACATAAACTCAGCATCCAGTAAAGCCAACTCTGTATTAGCAGTTTCAATCACATTGCTTTCCACTAATTCTAGATCATCCTCACATAGATAGAATCTGTGAACATCTGATCTAAGCATACTCACATTTTCCATTACAAATGCCTTTGGTTTTAGTTCTAAGATTGCTCTAATATACTGTTTCACCAGGGAATTATTCTGGCTGATTGCATGATTTTTTTGTCTATTCGCATTAGAAAACCCCTGACAAGGTGGTCCTCCAATTACAACATCGATGTCGCCATATTGTTCTTTTATTTCCTCATAGTTAGCATCTCTAACATCTCCAAATACAGCTACTCCATGATGATTTTTCTTATATGTTTCCTGCATAGCAGGATTAAACTCATATGCAACTTTTATATCGAATTTTTTTGTTTGCATGAATCCTAGGCTCAATCCCCCGGCACCCGCAAACAAATCTATTGTATTAAACATAGTTCCTCCATCTTATGCTTCCGTATTAAAGCCTTCTTCGGAGGCTTTGCGTAGCAATGCAAGTAAGCGTTTACATTGATAAGTGTTTGGTATTTTAGCAGGCATCTTACATACAATCGCTAATGCAGATACATCTGTAGGTGTAACCATATGATTTCTAACAGCAAATTCTGATAATCGCATCCACATTTCTACAGGATAATTCACTACCGTTGTCTGAGCCTGAATTTCATTTACAACCTTCTGCTCTTTTTTAGCGGATTTCTGTGCAGCCTTCTGTTCATCGATAGTAATTAAACAATTCTCAATGTCTTCAGGGATATCTATATGAATCTTCTTCACATCTTCCCAGCAATCATTTCTCTTACACCACTGAGTAACATTTGCAACTTTTCTTGCCGGATCAGTTATTCGAAGAAGAACCAACTCTGCCAATGCGATTAAAACTGTACCCACTTGTTCAGGTACACTTTGCTTATTCCAAATCAGCATCAAATCAAGTTCCTGTCCTTGATATTGACTATGTAACAATCTTCTAAATTGTGCCAAAGTATAATATATGATATTTGCACGATATCCACCCTCGTACCAAGGCTGTTTTGGTATTGTCTTCTCTAGATATTGGAACAAAAGAATCAATGCTGCAGTAGTTTGAAAATATCTCTCATTAAACTGCTCCTCATTTGTATTCCATTGCTCATCTATATACTCTGCAAACGAATTAAAGTTGGTTTGCGCACCTTTACTTACAATCTGAGGGAATCCTCTCCATGTATTTTGTACCTTTGCAAGATCTGTCTTCTTAATTACCTTATTCTTAGGGTGTTGTAACTCAAATTGTTTTTTCTTTGCAGGTGTCAAGCGCATCTGTTCTTGCAGATATTGTCCTCTTGCTCTTTCATAAAACCATTTTGTTTCATACTGTGCACCTTCAGATGCCGGTGCAAATAAGTGTCTTGAGATTTGTTCCATACGACGATGAAACGGATGTGATGCAAAAAAGTCTGCATCACTAACCTTATTCTGACTGTTTGAAGATCTAGAAATATTTCTAATCAGTTCATCCGACTCTTCTGGTGTTGACTCATCAATTGAAGTCAATTTCATTTGCACGAAAATAGATGACAAATCTGCTTTATCCTTATATCTTGCATTTGAAATAGAGGCTGTCGTCTGTCCTCCATTAATAATCTGAAAGTCTCTAACAAAGGTGATAAATCTTCCATGGTTTGTATCTTCTATCTCAACATCCATTGCAGTTGCTGAGATTCCATTATTAAACGCAAAAAACATCTGAGGATTGTTCAGAATAGTCCCTCTTATTTTCTTATTTACTGCCACTTTAGTAGATAAGAAGGATCTGACATTTCCTTCCAAAAGTTTACTGCCATATTTGTCATATATATCAGCCAAAACGGTTCCAGGGATTACGCCCAAATAGCTACTGTACTGTTCTGTAGACGCAGAACTAGCTTCTATGCACGGAATGCCTTCTCCACAATACTTCTTAAAGTCAATCTCAATAATCTGACGACCTTGCTCTGAACAGCAGACTCTGAACAAACGATCTATATCCCAGATCTGACCTTCTACAGGAGTGGAATTATAATCGTCAATTTCTACTGTTTTTATAGTGGCACTCATATCTGCATCAGTGAATACAAGGAAACGATATTTGCGAATTGATTTTTTATTATACCTTAAGAAATCTACTAAATCTGCACATGGTGTACTCATCTCTATTTCTCGGTATAAATTAGTTGTCAATGCCACATCGAGAAATTTCATGAGTAAATCAAAATCCTTATTTGCAGTTGCTCCAGTAAGTCGCCGTTCCAAATCATTACCATCAAAATCCGCAATAATAAGATTCATCGTATTATCGAATTCATCATATACATATCCGTCTACTCTATAGTTGCTACGCCCACTTTTGCCTTTATAAAAGGACGGTGTAAAATCAGATAAAACCTCAGCATCAATTAGATACTGAGCCATATTATCTACAAAGGATGCACATGACCCTTCTCCAGTAACTGCTGCTGCAGTTTTTATACCCTCTATAAAATCTTTTTTAAATTCGGTAGAATCCATGCTAACAGCCTCCCTTTTTCGTTACTTCTCCCAGCTTTTGATACTAGGAATATCTATCTGATATTCAGTATTTGTTATCTCTGTGGGAACATCAACTCTCCGTATTCGCGGAAATGATTTGTTTACAGTGTATGCTTGTTTTGAGGACATACTAAAATGCTGTTTATCATATTCTTTCATATCAATATAACCTGCAGAACCAAGTTTCAAGATTAGTTCATCTGGATTTTCGCCGTGTCGTGAAATCAACTCTATCACTTCGTGAACCAATCCATATAACGTGAATGACTTCGGTTGATCCGGTGCACATTTATCGATACGATAAACGACTAATTCTCCTTCGTCGTTTCTATCTAATTGCTCAACAGAAGAAATCGATATCTCTGAAGATGAAGTCCCCGTAGATTTAACCTCATGCCAACAATCTGCATATACAAAATCTTGATCCGCTCCTTCTGAACCAACCCATCCAGCTAAAGCAACAGACGGCAACATTCCATTCTCTATTTTCTCTTTCAAAAACAGTAGCTCTCCAATGAGACCTTTCTGTGTATTACTACCTAATACCGCGTCGCTTTTGTGATCTAATAACTTTAACCACGCATTATATCTACGCAATACTTTGAGCAATGCAATATCGTCAGTTTCCACATTGGAATATTCGATAATATCTCCTGCCATTGTTATGAAAACATCTTCCTGTTTTCTATCCATCAGTGTAAAGGAAATTGCATATTTGCCGTCCTTCCTCTGATTACATGCAGCATCGATACATTTTGACGAGTCTATTTTTTTAATTGCCTTTTGGCTCACTATCACAACAGACTTGTGTTCCGGCGTTGCGTATCGAACATACCACTCAAGAGGATGCTTTACAGACAATTTCAATGCTCCACCAGAATAATAATTAATAGCATCCCATTTATCTCTTAATTCGTTTTCTTTACCACTCATTACATGTCCTCATCGTCATCATAATTGTCATAAACGTCCACCCAATTTCGTAACTCAATTAAGTTAACTTTATAATTTGCAGTTTCAGTGGATCCGCTAGTTTTAGGAAAACCAACTCCCAACGCGAACAAAAATTCGGGTAAATCCTTATTCTCAGACTTTGAATAATCAGCTTGAATTATATGTAGCATTAAAATAGGTTTTCTGTCGGCTATCAAATACGCTTTGTCTGGAATATTCTTCTTATTCTCATTTCCTGGTATGGATCGATATTCTTTTTCCGCATCTTGAATCTCATCTTTGGTTAATCCAATTCGTGTACATCCGCCAGCTCCAACACGCAACTTAGTGCCACTTACACTGATCATTTTCTTATCAGCTAAAATCTTTCTTTTTTCTGTTCCCTTGATTTCCAATGTTTCATCGCCGCATTGCAACGCTTCATTGTACGGAATACCTGTTCCTGATTTTATCAATACTACATCCCATCCATTGCTCCAATGGTGACTCTCTATGAATTCCGCAAGTGCTCTACCATTGAAACTCAAATGCCATGGATTTGTCTCGAAATCAAGCAATAATTGTGCCACATTATCCCCAGGAACATTTTCCCAGTAATAATGTCCCTTCGTACGCTCATCATCAAAAACTCTGTTTCCAATACCACTCAACGAATTTACAAAGTTCTTAAATGCTGTCTCATTTGAATCCAAAATATTTTTTGATGCTTTTAATCTAGGCGTCTCAAGTAAATTACCCGACACTGTCACAGGACAGGTCAGATCAGTTGCTGTACGCATTTTGTTTCGAGCAGTCACAATTAATGCACCAGGATCTTGTCGAACTTTCAGACCAAAGTCTCTAGGAGTTTGATTTGCGTTTCTCATTTTTGAGATTTCTTCCTTAAGTTCAGCTGTTGCTCTAGTAATTTGCCCATACCAATCAATAGCCTCTGGTGTCATCCATACCTTTGCAACATCCCCGTAATTTGGTCTATATCCGAACCAACGCCCCATCTGCAACAAAGTATCATACATCTTTGTATTGCGATGGAAATATGTTACACCAAGGCCCTCTAGGGTCAAACCTCTAGACATACTATTTCCACCTACAGCAATTACACGTAAACCATCATTTTTATGGTTAAAATAGTCTAAGCTCGCTGCACCAGTTTCCATATTTACTGCACGAACTTCAATAGGAGAAATTGCCTTGTGTAAATAATTTTTTAGCAAGTCTTCCCATTCTATTCCAACAATCCCACTCAAATGATATTTGTCCCAAACAACATGCATCACTTTTATATTTTTTATTTTTTCACTTTGAGAAAGTGGTAATTTAGCGTAGTTTCGAACATCCGATTTTACCTGATCTAACCACACATTCAGCATTTCTTGTATTTGCTTTTGAACATTGGTATAAAGGCTTATATGTACCATCATAGATCTATGTTCTGTAAAATCCCCTCTATAGTCGCGAATTGCATTTAGTAACAAGAAATAATATGTAGCTTCATATAAATCTTCTGGTAAATTTTCTACCACAAAGTCTTTTTTATGTTTTGGAGGAAAGCACGCTTCTAACTCTTCTATATCAATCTCCTGAAGCATGTGATCACAATCAGAATTTTCTCCAAATATTCTATCAGCTCCAATATAATTAGTAGGAGCGGATAGTGCATAGATAAAATCTGCTGGAAAGAGATCATCGTCTTTTTCCGGATCAATAAATATATTTGCAAAAGGCGTTGCAGTAATGCCTAAATAAGTAGTTTTACTGAATAAATTCAATAAGCGTCTGATACAGTCATTAATTGCAGCAGGCTGAGAATCTTCGTCTTTCGTATTAACTGATGCGTTGTCAGCCTCATCATCAATTAACATAAGAGGAAGATCTATTTGTCCAGCGGCATTTTGAGTATTATTATCTGATAGCCATTTGATTAAATTATTTAAAATTCTTTTATTCTTCTTCACCACTAAAATGACAGGACAATTAACGTTTTCGATGCCCAAATTATTATTTCTAAGAATACCGCTATCAAAATCTTTAGTCACAGAAGTAAATGCAACGATTTTTTTATCTGTTCCGTATCTTCCTACACCAACCGGCTGATTCTTTATACCCTGTTCAGCTTTAGGATCCAGATAATATTTGCTCTTTCTTCCGGTACATTCGGCATCCAATCTTTCTTGTGTTTGCTTGCGCAAATTCTCCTGCATACCAGCTAAGACAATAATAATTCGATAACCCGTATCTGCTGCTTTATTACAAATGGCTGTGTAGTTAGCCGTTTTGCCTGACTGCACATCTCCTAGCACCAGACCTTTTATTGCAAAATGATCTTCTGATGGATCGCCACATAAATCTAATATTTCATCAGAAACTTTTCCTAGATTTGTTGTAACCCTCGGATTCCAATGTTTAATTTCTTCCAGATACTTCTTATATCTGTTCCAAAAGAAGAAATCAAAGTCAGCTCTCTTTGAAGGCAACCATGATTGATGCCCGTTATTACGATCGTTAATATATACTCCAATATCCATCTGGATAACTAATGATTGCTTGAGTCTAGAAATGATTTCTGCAAATTCATCATCAGAAACCGGCATAATAGTTGCATTTGCATTCCTTAACAAAGTTGCTTTTTCCAAAAATTCTTCTTCTGTAGGGGGAACTTCCTTATAAAAATTGTTAACAAATGCGGAGATTATATTTTCTAATTGCTCAACATATGGATTAATCATTCTTCAAAATCTCCTCCTTAAGTTTTTCTACTATATCAAAGTGTGCTGAATACGGTTCAATACAAGCAATAGCATCAAGCAGATTACATTTTTCTTGTTTTTCAACACACATTGTAATCATTTCCCGTAACGACTTTGTTATTTCCGCATCCGATTGTTCGTTATCATTTGTGATTTGCTCATCATTATTTAAATCCACATATAATTGATTAAGCGGCAACCCCATCTCAATCTGTTGCAACAACGCATTTAGTGACACCTCTATATCAGGATTTACTTTTATCATTTGCTGCACAAGCGGATGTTCTCGATTAACTTCATAATAAAATCCACCCTGTTTATTTTTCATGCGATTCCACACATGGATTTCGGTATCATTTACTTCTTTTTTCCCTCTAAAGGTCCACGTTCTTTTGCTCCGCTCCGCAATTTGATTAATAATTATCTCCAAATTCTTCCTAACTTCTGCTGGAGGCAACGCGGACGATTTTTTTATGTCTAGAGTCCACAGATCATCTAATGTGTTTGGAATATCAACACGGATTCTGGCAAGTTTTGATAAATCTCCTTGCCGCATCATTCTAAACCAAGTACCCCAAACCAACAATCTTTTGTTTCGGTATACATAAAACCCTTGTTGTTTTCGAAGTCCATCCTTCCCTCCAAGCATTTTAATTTCATCTGATGTCAGCTTGGATATATGAGGAAGAATATAAGGTCGTACTAATATTTTATTGCCCTGAATTACTAATGTTTCATCATCCATGGCTTGAACACTTTTCTCTGTCAAAAATGGATCGATTCCTTTTATGTTTTCTCCATTAATTGACAGTTTAAGTCTTGTGATCCCTGATTCACCTACTAGGTATCGGTGGTAAACAAGAGAAAGATGCTCTCTGACTCTATCAATTTTACGTCCTAACGATAGTTCAAAATTAATATCGCCGGCCTTGAGACGATCTAATTTTTGCCAGACTACTAATGTTCCTGACTCGTTTTTCATCAATTCGTCAAACTGAGGTATTTGTGGAATATCTTCTTCATCAAGAATGTTTAAAGACCAATCTCCTACTTCTATAACATGATCTATATCCCATTGACGCCCCTCCAAATTATCTCCTTGCTTAGAAATAACAGTCAGGCATCTGCACTGAGATAAAGACGCTGTTTTTAATCCCAGGCCAAAACGTCCTAAATCTTTTTTATCCCTTTCTTCTGTCGGATTCTTACTTCCGTATTGCATTGCAATATTGATTTCTTCTTCTGTCATTCCTTTCCCATTATCAAGAATTGCAATATAGTCACCATCTATCGGGAAAAAATATATATCAACATTTTTTGCGTTTGCTGCGATACTGTTATCAATAATATCAGCCACTGCTGCCTCAAGAGAATATCCAATAGCCCTTGTTGACTCGATTAAAGTAGGCGCATAAGGTGGCAAGTTTTTTGTTTTCATCTATGTTCTTTCCTTCCTTCATTGATCTATAATACAGTCACATTTTCTAAACCAAAATTCAAAATCAATATTTAGTGGATAACTTCGCTCATTTTAATTTTCTGCAACTTCTTTCATGCTCTTTTGCGATAAAAGAAGAACCGAAGCCCCGTCTTCTCTTATGCATTTGCACTTTCTATGACGCTGGCTTTCTATTATTATCCTGTTTTAATATTTATGTTTTTCACAAATGCACACGCCCTCGGCAGATTCTCGTTTGGCTATACCTAAGAACTACGATTTCCCTTTATTTTATCACATTTGCCGAAATATGTCGATTTAATCGATCATTTTCAAATGGTGCTCATTAATTTCAAAAGTCATTTTGCTTTTTTACTTTGAACTCTTCAAATTGAACAACTCAAAGATTGCCTCTTTCACCGCATTTTTATCTGCTTTCTCTGTCATCATCTGGGCTATCATCATAGCCTTGTCAATAAACTGAGAAGAAAATTGGGATTCAATCAGCTTCCGAACCCAGTCAATATCTTCGACTGTTTTTTTGCCCAAGTAGACTTGCTCAAATGCGTAGATTGACCCTTCTCCCAAAGCAGCAATGATGCATCCTGCAATGATAGCGTTTAAAGCCGTAGCCCCAATATTTACTCCTGGAATTGCTTTTAATGTTGTGATTGCCGTTTTCGCCGCAAGGCTGACGGTTCCCGCTTCGACAATAGAATTCAGGAATTTTTTTGAATCTTCATTTTTTTGAATCCCATAAATTATTGCAAGTGCATTCACTTCTGCGATTTCTACAGTTCCTAAAATCATTGCATCTGGGAAAGGTATTGGCACAGCGCCGACAACGATTCCACTTGTTGTTGCTGCCCCAACGACGCTGTGTGCCAGTGCTCGTTTACGGTTCAACTTATAAGCGGCAATATCATGCTGAGCCGCTTTAAGTCCCTCGGGCAGCAAGTCATTTGTTGTATCAATTAGTTCCGTAATACCCTCCGGCGGCGCGTAAGCGTTTTCATTCAAAGTGTAGGTTTCCGCAACAACCGGGATTACCTTTTTTAATCGCTTTGCATATTTTTTCTGTGACGAAAACGCATCATACACCATAAGCGTATTGCTTTCTCTGTCCGGAATCGCATAGGATTTCGTAATCACCACAACTACCGGAATCGACGGCCACATGGAGGTCGCATGAGTCAGATCTTTAATAGCTTTCGGAAACAGCTTTCTGGATGTTCCATCTACACAAAACCAAATCACATTAATTTGATTGTCTGTTTTCCCCTCTTTAGCCGAATCTTTTGACCATTTTTTTACGGCATTAATAGCAGCCAGCTCTTTCACAAATGATGGTTCAAAACCCACGGTATCAATAATCCGAAAAGGGATTTCCTGACTTTCATAGATTTCTAAATGCTTGGTAGTTCCTTCTATCCCGTTTCCTGTCAAAGCATATTTTTCTCCAAGAACAGCATTGATCAGCGTAGATTTTCCCACGCCTGAATTTCCGATAACTAAAACATTTCCTTTCTCCATCTGTGATCTCCTTTGTTTGTATTCTCGCACAAAAACCAGAGCCTTCACTCCTCTGCACCGCTGTGCGCCCTGTCAGCTCTGGTTTTGATTTTTCCGTATAGGACTTTCGTCCGTTCTTTGATTTGGGTTTTGTCTTTTGATTTTGTTCATTCAGACACACTCTCAATCATTCTCAACTCGACAAATTACCGTTTGCATTTTTCAATTAAATTTTATCACAGTTTTCGAGTTTCGTCGAGCAGATTAGACAAAAAGCGACATTTATGTATCGGATTTCCCGCTTCACACCAATTCAACGGTTATTTTCTGCTCATACAAATCCGGGTACTCGTCGAACTTCAGAAGGATTTCTGTCTCAGCTTGTGTGAGGTCGGCGGCGAGGCGTTCGACTTTTATTGCGGAGTTCCCGTCATCTGTCCATATCCATTCGAGTTTAAGCAGATTCCCGTCGTAATATGCCGTAATCAGGTTTTCCTCATTGTCCGTCCAGACCTCGATTACTTCGCTTTGTCCGTATGCAAGCGATATTTCTTCTTTGTCAGCGTAGATTTCCTCTTTGAAAGTAATTTTTCCGGATTTAATGCCGCTGAATTTGCTGTCCTTCTTGCCTGCACCTCCTATTGCCTTCACTTTGTAGTAATAGGTTTTTTCGGTTGCAGCCGCATCATCATAAAAGACAGTTTTGGTTGTCGTTTTGATTTTCTTGTAGCTTCCGTTTCGGGAAAAAGCGCGATAAACTGCGTACTTTTTTGCTCCGGATACGGATGACCATGAAACTTTAAGTTCGTCGCCTTCGTCTGAAACGCTCCGTAGTTTAGGCGTTTTTAATTTCGGTGTTTTTTTAACTGCGCCTTTCAAACTGGTGCCTGCAGAGTGATAGGAAGTTGTTCCTGAAGTATAGCCCGATTTGTATGGGCATTTTCCGTTGTTATGCAAGTGCGCCGGGTAGCCGCCGCAATGGTAGTGATAATATCCCAGCCCGCTGACATTGCGATTGTCCCGGTGGCCGCCGGACGAATCGGTTCTGCCGCCGTGCCCGTAGGCGGTGCTCGTCATTGCTAAGGCACATATCAAAATACATATAATTGTTGTAATTTTTCGTTTCGTTTTCATCTGGGTGCTCCTTTTTTCGCTTTTCATAGAGACTTACATGAATTAAGACGATTTGTTTCTGCAAAATCTGACATTTTTCGACAAAAAAGGCGGTTAAAAAACCGCTAATTTTCCATATCGCCTTCCAATTTCCTACTTTGCGCACTGCCGGCAATTTTTTCGCTTTTTACTTTGCGCACTATTGGTATTTTTTGTATTTATTACTTTGCGTACTGTTGGTATTTTTTTGTTTTTTTACCTTGCGTATTATTAAAGAAACGAAAAGAGAGCACAAAAGGGACAAAGTCACTTATGATAGAAGGTGCAAGCGAATAGGAAAATGTTGAACACATTACAATTCCATCCGAAGAACGCAAGATAAAAATGTATCCTCTTGATTTCGAAGAGTTTGCATTGTTTCTGAGTGAAGAACTCCTGCTTGAATACATTTGCAAATGTTATCAAAACCGTGAGCCGTTGGAAAAGAGTATGCACAACAAAGCCATGCGGCTTTTTAAAGAATATATTTTTGTCGGCGGTATGCCGCAGGCAGTACTGGCGTACAAAAACGGGGGGCGTGATTTTGCGGCTGCCGATATGGAAAAATCTGTCGACTCACGAGAAAAAAATCGTACTGAGCAGTATTGATACGAATCCAACCTTCGACAAATATGGTGAGCCCCTTTTCTGGCTTGATGATTCCATGCTTTGCAATCTTTGCTACAAATGCAATGATCCAAATGTCGGATTTGCGTTAAACAAGAACGAGTCTTCTGTCAAATGCTATCTTGGCGACACAGGCTTGCTTGTCAGCCTTGCATTTAATGAAAATGAGCCGGCCGAGAAATTCCAATTGAAGTAAAATCTTCAAAAAACTATTCCACCTCGTCATTGGATGTATTCCGTGATGTTTATCGTAATCGGATTAGCAGCTCCTACATTATACATCCAAAAAATCTGGCAGAAACGCCGGATGTAATAAAGATACCTCCGTATATGTTTTTTGCTGCATTTTAATTCCTTTACCGCCGAAACAGCTCCACGGCTACCACGAGGGCTCCGTACAGAACGCCGCCGATGGCCCAGACAATCCAGCTGTACTGCGGGTGTCCGTTGCCGGATGGCCCGAATGTGTAGAACAGGAACACGGCTGTCACCGTGAGCCAGTAGATTACGGTCACATTGCCCATAACCTTGGATCTGCGCTTGTTTTCACGGGTGAAATCGCCCTCTTCCAGCAGCTTCATCAGGGCACCGTTGTAGGTTCCGCCGTAAACGAATGCAATGCAGCCGATGCCGACCAGGAGCAGGATCAGACATACCGCAGCCGCATACATGGTGTCGCTGACATTCAGGCAGACACAGATGAAGAGCGGCACGACGGACAGGATGCAAAGCACCGTGCCGATGATATTCAGGCGCGTGTATTCATCTTTATACTCGGCAAGTCTGCTTCTCACCATGCCGGTAACGCCGTATGCCGTCTCGAAAGGCTCTTTTTCGAGAAATTCATATTCCTTGACTTTGGATGCGGTTGAAATGAAAATTGCAACGCCGATTGCAACCAGCACGAGAAGCACGCAGAGGCCGAGGCCCGCGGCGGCATTTTCGCCGAGCGGAAAGCCCGGTTTTTCGCTGAGTGCACCAAGCAGGATGAGCGCAGCCGGTGAAAGGATGCACAGGAATGTCGCGACGGCGATTTTCAGTGCGGATTCCTTCCTTAATCTTATATATTCCGAAGCCTCCTCCATGCTGACGCGGCGGATCGGTTTTGTTTCACCGTAATCTGCGGCGTTCTGCGCGGTTATCGAGGATGCCGTTTTGGTTTCCGGCTGCGTTATTTCATCTTTTAATAAGTAGTCCGTGCTCACGCCGAAAAGATTGCTCAGCTGCAGGATTTTTTCCATGTCGGGAACCGACTGCGCACCCTCCCATTTGGATACCGACTGGCGGCTCACGCCAAGCTGTGCGGCGAGTTCTTCCTGCGACCAGCCTGCCTTCTTTCTGAGTTCTGTTATTTTATCTGCTAAAATCATTTCTGTTTCCTCCTTGCCCTTTTGTGCCTAAAATATACCATTCTCTGGGGTTGCAATCAAGAAAGTCCGCTTGGAAATTTGTCAACCAATGGTTGCGGTACTGCATTTCAATGCATATTTTCATGTATAAAATTCTCTTTTATGCATACACGCTTCTGTTGCGCAAACTTTTTCCGTATTTTTATTAAAAAAATTTATATTTTTTCACAAAAGCCTCTTGATTTTTGGAAAACATGGTACTATAATAAGTCCATGATTCAAATTTATATGCATTTAAGTTAATATTTATACATATATGAAGGAGGAACAAAATCATGTTAAACGAAAAGTTATTATCAGAAGATATTGCCGGTATCACTAAGAAGGCAAATGACTATAAAGCAATGGGTATTATCACTTCCAGAGACCTTGAACTCATCATTGCAGGCCTTAACCTCATCAAGAAGGACTTTGAGGCGGGAGTTGATTTAGCCGAGCCGGAAGACAAGAACATCCACATGCTCATCGATCGTGTCCTGAGCGAACGTATCGGTCAGTCGGCTCTGAAGCTGCACACTTGCATGGCATAAGTTCACCACCAACCACCATAGTTAAAGCCCCGTATCTTCATTGATGCGAGGCTTTTTTCATGGCAAATATAAATTCTGATGGTGCGCCGCTCGGATCGGGCTTTGGCTTGGGGCACCGGGACAGCCGGCATGTCGCGCGGCCGTGCGTCTGGTCTTGCTGGCATGGCTGGCGCAGCCTTGCATTTGGAAAAATTAGGCAATTCCCACCAAGTGCCAAAAAAAGACCCCCTTTTCGTGTATTTTTGCCGATTTTGCACCTTTTTGAGCCCGTTTCACGCCGGATTTGTATCACGGTTTTGCGTTTTACAAAAATGTCATATTTTGGGGTATTGAAATTTCAACGTTTTGGCGGTGTGACTTTTTGTTGTTTTTTTACATCGTCGTCTTTTTCTCTTCTGAAAGCCTCGGGATACACGAAACACCCCTCTATAGGGGCAATCTTCGTGTAAATGCTATTTTTCGCTCGGGAAACTGCGTGCTACACAAACACTTTTTTCGCTCGGGAAGCTGCGTGCTGCACAAACGCGGTTTCCACCCGGCAGCGGTGCGCCCGCCGTTATCAGAGGCCTGCGCGCGAAAAATTCAGTTTCTCGCCTGCGAAGTTGTCGATGCCGTAAAGCAGCAGCACGCTGTCGTAGTCCGCCGCCAGTTCTTCGATGTTTCCGCGGTAATAGCGGGTGTCCACCATCGTTATCTTGTCGTAGTCGTCCATGAGATAAGGCACAAACGAATTTGCAAAGGAATCCTTTATAATCAGGATTTTGTCCTTGACACCGCACCGGGTTTCCCGACAGGTTTCGATGTCCACCTTATCGTAGTTGCCGCCGAAGTAGACGGCGTATTTGTCTTTTTTCTCGAGATACTCCTTGAAGTACAGCGAGTCGTAGGACTTGCCGGTAAAAGTCACCCTGCACTCCCCGGCAAGTGCAGCCGCCGGAGTTTCCACCGTGTCGGGGCGCAGCGTATCGAGCAGCACCTTGGAATACAGCGTGCCGTAAAAGCTGTCCGAAAGCACGACAGGCTTTTCGTCTTCATAGGCCATGTCATAAGTCATGCCGTTTTCCGATGCACCGGAAGCCTCGAGAAATCCTTTATAGCCGAGGAATGCACCGTAACCGGTCCAGTGGTGGTCCGTCCGGAAAAACACATCCCGCCCGCCTTCCGCGGCTTTACTCATCGTTTCGCGAAGGTCAATCAGGCTGTTTCCGAGAACCCTGCGTGCCTCTTCAAAGGCCTTGTCCTCATCGAACCGCATCGCGTTATCCGGCAGAGCCTCCTGATAGACATACGCGGCAGTCGGCACGAGCATCGCCTTGAACTCTGTACCGTTTGCCTGGCAAGTCTCCTTCAGCTGCTGCGTCCGCGTGAGATTTTGGGTATACCGCGACTTGTCAAAATCCGTCCCGGTCACGCGCTTTACCACCCGGCCGCCGGTGCAGAGGTACACGCCGTTGATGTCACTGACGCCCAGTCCCGCTTCGGTCATCGCCATGGTTTTGACCCACAGGTTCCGCCCGATAATCTGGTCGCTGAGGTATTTTTCGCTCTGCTCCTCAAAACGCCCGCTCAGCACATTCGCAGCCGTAAAGACCGGCCTCTTCTGCAGATAGCGGTTTTCGTTCTCCGAAAATACGGTATCCGGCGTAAGCAGCGTCCCAACGCAGAGAAAAAGCAGAAAAACGACAGAGGAAAGTATGAGAATCAGGCTTCTTTTGTTTTTTTTCATCTCTCATCCCCCCTAAAATCTGAAATATAGAAACGGATTGTATGATCCGCTCACCAAAAATGCAATCGAAAGTGCCAGAATACTGAGAAGCACGACGGTTTCGAGCACGCCGAGGATGACTTCTCCGTTCTTGACGCCCGAAAGAGTGCCTGCAATTCTTCCGCATACAAGTTTTACAAGCGGCGTTGAGCCGATGGTGCAGGCAATCAGCACCCAGATTCTGCTCCATGCGAGGTATTTGAAGTTCCCGTCGACAAAGTCGGCGGTCCCGCCGAACATCACCTGCATATATTCGCGCATCTGCCCAAAATCCGTGAGTGCGAAGATGACCCAGCCGAGTACGATCAGAATCAAGCTGTAAAGATGACCGACAGGTGCCGGGCATTTTTCGAGCCACTTAAGAATCCACAGTTTTTCGAGGATGAGAATCACCCCGAAGTACATGCCCCACGCCACGAAATTCCAGCTTGCACCGTGCCAGAGCCCGGTCAGCGCCCACACAACGGCGATGTTCAGAATCTGCCGCGGAAGGCCTTTGCGGTTTCCGCCGAGCGGGATGTACACGTATTCCTTAAACCAGGAGCTGAGCGACATGTGCCAGCGTCTCCAAAACTCCGTGATGCTGCGCGAAATGTACGGATAGTTGAAGTTTTCGAGATAATCAAACCCGAAGATTTTGCCAAGGCCGATTGCCATGTCGGAATATCCCGAAAAGTCAAAATATATCTGGAAGGTAAAAGCCAGCGCGCCCAGCCATGCCGCAGAGGTGCTGATTTCCGAAACCGGCATGAGAGTGATTTCGTTCCAAATCACATATACCTGATTGGCAAGCAGTACCTTCTTGCCGAATCCGACGATGAACCGGCGCACGCCCTCCGCAATCTGATCGAGATTGGTCTTTCTGCCGACAAGCATCTCAGCGACATCCGAATAGCGCACAATCGGACCTGCGATAAGCTGCGGAAACAGCGTCACATAGGCCGCAAAAGCGATAAAATCACGCTGCGGCAGGACTTTCCCCCGGTAGACATCTATGATATAGGACATCGTCTGAAATGTGTAAAACGAAATTCCAATCGGCAGGGCAATGTTCAGAAGGCCAAGCCCTCCACCGGAGACTGCGTTCACCGTCTCGATGACAAAATCCGTGTATTTGAAAAATCCGAGAATCGCAAGGTTTCCTGCGATGCACAGGATCAGAAGCGGCCTGGATTTTGCGACAATCCGCCCCATCACATAGTTGAAGAGGATGGAAAAAGCCATCACCGCGATATATTTCGGCTCGCCCCAGCCATAAAAAATCAAGCTGGCAATCAAAAGCCACAGGTTCCGCACCTTCAGAAACCTTTCCGGAATCAGAAAGTACAGAAGCAAGGTTATCGGCAAGAATGCCATAAAAAACACCGAACTGCTGAATACCATATATTATAAACTACTCCCTTTTTTATTGTGCGGCGCCGGCAATCATGCCATCGTTTGCGTCGGCAATTGCTTCGTCGAGGCGCGAAAGCACCTCAGGCGGAATCTCGCCGCCACCGTTTTCGTATCTTTCAATCGTATATTTATAGACGGTCTGCCCGCCGAGCGAATATGCATCCGCAAATCCTACCCATCCGTTGTCGATTGGGAACGAATTGCATATGTACTCCGCTATCTGACGCGTGAAACCGCTGTTATCCTTCAAGGTAAAGGTCAGCATGGTTTTGTCCCCGTTGATTGCTTGCTTGAGCTGTGCAGGAATTTCGTACATGTCATTAAGTGCCGCCGCGCTTGTAAGCATGTAGCAGTATTTCGTCCCGTTTGCGGCAGGAATTTCGTCGTGGTCCCACGGATAGGAGCCGTTATCCTTGACGCTGTCCGGCATGTTGAAGTAGTTATACCCCGGTTCGCCGCTTACTCCGCCGTCAAAGGTCACGTCTACATGATACCATTCTCCGTCGAGCTGCACCACATCCCAGGCGTGTTCGCCATTCTGCGTCGAATGAATGATTTTGCACGGAATATCGAGTGCGTCCATAAAAAGCTTAAACGTCGTGGCGTTGCCCACGCAGATTGCGTTGTGCGAGCGCAAAACTCCATAAGGCGTATGCGTTTCACTTCCCCCTGCAACGATCGGATTAAGGCTCTGATCGTTGTAAGACGTCCATTTGACCTGCCAGTCGTAGATTGCTTTTTCTTTTTCGTACGGGCTCATGTCATCCGTGATAAGCTTCTTGATGACCTCTGACATTTTGTCGTGCACGAAAAGGTCTTTTTCGTCCAGCCCCGAGGTGTCCCCGGTTTTGTACGCCTTGATTACCGCCGTGTCATCATAAATCTCATGTACCGTGGTTTCGGACTGCCCGAGCAGCTTGTTCATTTTGCTGATCATGCCGCTGTTCTGTGCAAAAACACCCAAAATCAAAAGGATTATGAGAAGCTGCACCGCGCGGTTGCCCTTGCCCTTTGCTTTCATTTTTATGTCTTTTTTTAAATCGCTGATATGTACCTTCGCCCGTCTTTTCCTCTCGGCAAGCGGAATTCTTTCGCCTCTGTCTACCATTTTGCTTCCCTCTTACTTCTATTAATATTTTATTGATTTCCTTCGCTTATGACTCTTCGAATTTCCGTCTCAATGCAGTCCGGGTCGTCCGCCGCAATCAGGCACACACAGTTTCCCTGCACGATAACCCTCGCATTATCCAGTTTATACACTTCTTCCGGTTTATATCCGCTGAACTTGCTCGTCCGTTCCGCAATTCTGTCTTGGAGCTTGCTCTGTGCGATGGAAACATCTTCGTTTTTCTTCATATGAAGCACCGAAACTTCATCGGCTGTGCCTCCTGCAGCCGTCTGAAGAATCGCTCCGTCGTCGACCATGTCATACTGCACGCCGTACAGATTGCTGAAGTTTTCGTCGTAGGCTTCCTCGCCGTAGCTGTACCACTCGTCAAAGCTTCCTTCCGGCGTAATGTCCTTGCATGCCTTGACGATGTCCACGCATTTCACGTTGTCATTGCTTCCGCCGCAGGCTGTAAAGACTGAAATTGTCAAAATAAGTGCCAAAATAAATGCTGTTTTCTTTTTCAAATTGCTTCCCCCTTTTGCTTTTGCAGCGGTTGCTTCCGCTTTCACTGTTGTAATCTTTATTCTACCATATTTGACGCCAAAGTATAGCAAAAAGTTTCGCCGGGCATAAAAAACGACCCCTCGGACATGATGTCTGCGAGAAGCCGCCTTAAAAATATGGTGCCCACTTCCGGAATCGAACCAGAGACACGGGGATTTTCAGTCCCCTGCTCTACCTACTGAGCTAAATGGGCGAATTCTTTATCAAATTGTAAATGGTGGGCCTTCAGGGACTTGAACCCGGGACCTGCCGGTTATGAGCCGGATGCTCTGACCAACTGAGCTAAAGGCCCGTATTAAGTTAGTGGTCGGGGTGGCAGGATTTGAACCCGCGGCCCACTGGTCCCAAACCAGTTGCGCTACCAAACTGCGCTACACCCCGATATAAAATTCAAATTGGCAGGGGCAGTAGGAATCGAACCCACGGCACGCGGTTTTGGAGACCGCTGCTCTACCAGCTGAGCTATACCCCTGAATTATGGCGGAGAAGATGGGATTCGAACCCATGCTGCCCTATACGAACACTAACGGTTTAGCAAACCGTCCTCTTCAGCCACTTGAGTACTTCTCCTCGCTGAAATTATTATGGCGGAGAGGGTGGGATTCGAACCCACGGCCCCTTTCGGAGTCACCGGTTTTCAAGACCGGCTCCTTAAACCACTCGGACACCTCTCCATCATGAGTTCTACTGCTTCTATTAGCTAAAAAATGGTGACCCATCGGAGATTCGAACTCCGGACACCTTGATTAAAAGTCAAGTGCTCTGCCGACTGAGCTAATGGGTCATATGTATGGCTGGGGTAGCAGGATTCGAACCTACGAGTGCCAGGATCAAAACCTGGTGCCTTACCGCTTGGCGATACCCCAACAGCTACCCTATGCTTTTACTAAAAAAAATTGGTGAGCCCAGAGGGATTCGAACCCGCGACACACGGCTTAGAAGGCCGTTGCTCTATCCAGCTGAGCTATGAGCCCACACTTAGTGAAAAATGGAGCGGATGATGAGAATCGAACTCACGCCATCAGCTTGGAAGGCTGAGGTTCTACCATTGAACTACATCCGCATAAAAAATTGGAGCGGAAGACGAGATTCGAACTCGCGACCCTCGCCTTGGCAAGGCGATGCTCTACCCCTGAGCCACTTCCGCATAAATTTATTAAATTGGTCGAGGGAGATGGATTCGAACCATCGAAAGCTCAGCTAACGGATTTACAGTCCGCCCCCTTTGGCCACTCGGGAATCCCTCGATATTGGAGCTGGTGGAGGGAATCGAACCCCCAACCTGCTGATTACAAATCAGCTGCTCTACCGTTGAGCCACACCAGCAAACTTTTGATTGAAAAATTGGCGACCTGGAACGGGCTCGAACCGTCGACCTCCAGCGTGACAGGCTGGCATTCTAACCAACTGAACTACCAGGCCGCAAATGGTGGGAGTTACAGGGCTCGAACCTGTGACCCTCTGCTTGTAAGGCAGATGCTCTCCCAGCTGAGCTAAACTCCCACAATGTCTTTTTAACTGCTCGACACATTTATTAAATATACACTATCTTGCTAAATTTGTCAAGCACATTTTTAACTTTTTCTAACTTTTTTCAATCCGGCTTCGTCGAAAAAAGTAAATTCTTCGACGAGCCGAAATCTATAATAGCACATGAACGAAAGCTTGTCAACGAAAATTCCAAAATTTTTCTATCGCTTTCGACCTTTTTTATTTTCCGAAGGAAAACAGCCCTTTCTTCCGGTAAGGTTCGCTCTTAATCGCGCCGAGTTCGTAGCCGGTTTCGGCGATGACGCTCTTGATTTTTTCCTCGTCAAGCGGCTCCTCACTGATAATCTCTGTCTGATTCTTTGCGTGTGAGGATGTCACTTTTTTTACGGCAAACGCATTTCTGATTGCTTCGTTTACATGATTTTCGCACATTCCGCACGCCATTCCCTTAACTTCCAATGTTGTCTTAATCATTTCAATACCTCCATATATTTCATTTTTTATTCTTATCTGTATCATACGGCTTGCAGAAATTCAGCCGCAAAGCGTTGGTGACAACGCAAAAGCTCGACAGACTCATCGCCGCCGCCGCAAACATGGGGTTCAAAGTGAAGCCCAGAAAGGTGAAAATGCCCGCCGCCAGCGGAATGCCGAGGGTGTTGTAAAAAAACGCCCAAAACAGATTTTCGTGGATATTTCGAAGCGTTGCGCGGCTGATTCGGATCGCCGCCGGTACGTCTCGGAGCGAGCTTTTCATCAAAACCACATCTGCCGCATCGATTGCCACGTCGCTGCCTGCACCAATCGCAATGCCGATGTCCGCGCTCGTGAGAGCCGGGGCATCGTTGATGCCGTCGCCGACCATGATGACCTTGCCCTGTTTTTTGAGATCTTTAATGACACTCTCTTTGCCGTCCGGAAGCACGCCCGCGATCACATCGTCAACGCCCGCCCGGCTGCCGATTGCCCGGGCAGTTTTTTCGTTATCCCCCGTAAGCATTACGACACGAATTCCCATCTCATGCAGTTCGCCGACTGCCTGCGCACTGTCATCTTTCATCGTGTCTGCCACTACAATTACACCGAGCAGGTGCTCATTCTCCGCAAAGAACAAAGGCGTCTTGCCGTTCTCCGCGAATTTTTCTGCCTGCGCCTGTATTTCCCCGGAAATTCCGATTTTTTCTCCGATAAATTTCATGCTGCCGCCGAGAAGTTTCCTGCCGCCTAAGGCTGCCTCCACGCCGCTTCCCGAAAGTGCCGCAAAGTCCGTAACCTCCTCCATCTCGATTCCGTCCGCCTCCGCGCGCCGCAAAATCGCCTTTGCAAGCGGATGTTCACTCTTCGCCTCGATAGCTGCCGCCTTCTTCAAAAGGCTTTCCTCAGACTCTCCGTTCAATGCGAGAATATCGGTAACCTGCGGCTCGCCTTTTGTGATTGTGCCGGTTTTGTCAAGTGCGACGATTGTGTTTTTTCCGGTCTCCTCAAGCGAAACCGCTGTTTTGAACAGGATTCCGTTCTTCGCGCCCACGCCGTTTCCGACCATGATTGCAACCGGGGTCGCAAGGCCGAGCGCGCACGGACAGCTGATTACCAGCACGGAAATCGCTCTGGCAAGCGCATATGCGAAGTTTTGTCCCAAAGCAAGCCATACAATCAGTGTAATCGCCGAAATTGCCATGACCGTCGGCACGAAAATGCCCGAAACCTTATCCGCGACTTTGGCAATCGGCGCCTTGGTCGCCGCCGCGTCGCTTACCATGCGGATAATCTGTGAAAGGGTTGTATCTTCACCGACTCTGGACGCTTCGCAGCGGATAAAACCGGAGCGGTTGATGGTAGCCGCCGAGACAAGGTCGCCTGCCTGCTTGTCAACCGGAATGCTTTCACCGGTCAGCGCCGATTCGTCCACCGCCGTCATTCCTTCGGTTATAATGCCGTCCACCGGGATGTTTTCTCCTGGACGAACCACGAAAACGTCACCCTTCTTGACCTGTGCAATCGGAACCGTCTCTTCTTTGCCGTCTTTCAAGATGACCGCCGTCTCCGGTGCAAGCTTCATCAGGCTTTTGAGTGCATCTGTTGTCCTGCCTTTTGAGCGTGCCTCCAGGGTTTTTCCGACCGTAATCAGCGTCAAAATCATCGCTGCGGATTCAAAATAAAACTCATCCATATAAGTCATCACGCCGTGCATATCGCCTCGCATCTGCGCATCCGTCATCAGAAAAAGCGCGACGACGCTCCACGCAAACGCCGCCGTCGCACCAAGCGCGACCAGCGTATCCATATTCGGGGCTCTGTGCCAAAGGCTCTGAAATCCGCTTATGAAAAACTTTTGGTTGATTACCATAACAATGCCGGTCAGCAAAAGCTGCAAAATTCCCATCGCCACATGGTTGTCCGCCAGTGCCGCAGGTACCGGCCAGCCCCACATCATGTGTCCCATCGAAAAATACATGAGAACCAGCAGAAATATCACCGATGCGCTCAGTCGTTTCCGAAGCTGCGGGGTTTCCGTATCCGCAAGTGCATCGTCTGCTTCTGTCGCGCTCGTGCCGGTCGCTGCTGCGGCTGTTGCTCCTGCGGCTGTGCCTCCCGCCGGTTTTCCCGCGCCTTTTTTCAGGGAAGCCTTATAGCCCGCCGCCTTGACAGCCGCCACAATGCTTTCGGGGCTTGCCGTTCCTTCCACGCCCATGGAATTGGTCAAAAGGCTCACCGTGCAGCTCGTAACGCCCGGAACCTTTAAAACCGCTTTTTCCACGCGGGCGCTGCACGCACTGCAGCTCATTCCTTTTACATTATATTGTACCATTTTCTATCACCGCCTATTTCATCAGTTTCTGGATGATTGCCACAAGCTCGTCGACAATCTCGTCGTCGCCCTCGCGGATGTCGCGAACCACGCAGTTTCTTATATGATTTGCCAAAAGTTCTTTGTTGAACGCATTCATTGCCGCGTTGACTGCCGCCGACTGCATGAGCACATCGTTGCAGTACGCGTCGTTTTCCAGCATGCTCTGAATGCCCCGCACCTGTCCTTCGATTCGCTTCAGTCGGTTCAGAAGCGCTTTTTTCTGTTCGTCGGAACGAATCGTCGTCTTATCCGAACAGCAGCATTTCTTTTCGTTCTCCATTAGTTTCCCCACTTTCTATGTGATTGTCGTTTGTTTATCAAAATTTCAGTCGGAGTTTTCGTTGACAACACACTCACTCCGCCTTAAATACCCCTTAGGGGTATTCCACCACATGCATAGTATACCCCGCCGTTTTTCCGATCAAACATTTTTTTCAAAAAATCATAGCACGCAAAAGAGGACTGCGCCCTAACGGAAAATATCCGCTAACGCGCAGCCCTCTTTTATTTTGATTTTCAGTTCCTGCGTGATTTCGAAGTTTTCTTGTTAGAGCATGCCTGCCACAAGCCCTGCCGGAAACAAGTATAACAAATCGGAAGTTGATGAGCCAACAGACTATTATTTTTCGTTGACTTTAAGTTCAAGGATATCCGGACGTGCATAATGTCCAATCGCATCATGCTCCATCTTACAGGCGGCAGGCAGGCTCATATCGAGCTCTGCATAGATGATGGTTTCTTCATCCCAAACCGGCTTTGTCAAATAATGACCATACGGATCAATGATGCAGCTTCCGCCTCTGCACACAAATTCCGGAAGTTCCGATACGATATTGCGCTCACACAAGTCAGAAGGATACGAACTGTGTCTGATAATCATATCAGCATTTACAAAGAAACATTTCCCCTCGATTGCAATGTGCTGAATAGTGGCTTGCCATTCTGGATTGTCATTGGTGTTTGGCGAAATATAAATGGTGATTCCCTTTTGATAGAGCGCTACCCGAGCAAGCGGCATATAGCTTTCCCAACAGATCATGCTGCCGATTGGTCCCCACGGTGTTTCAGTAACAGGGAAATAATCCTTATTCGCATCTCCCCATACAACACGCTCAGAGCCTGTGGGCTTCAACTTTCTGTGTACCTTATATGACCCGTTCGGTTCAAAAATGACATTGCTGTTGTAGAGCGTTCCACTAACAGCGTCTCGCTCGGAAAATCCAAGGCTGATGTATGCCTCCGCTTTTTTGGCTGCCTCTGCGAGTTGTTGGAACTCCGAATCTCCGGCAACAACAGAGGCATCGTAGTATCGTTTCCAGTCTTTTCGTCCCTCATCGCTTCGTTTTCCCATGCTAAAACCGAAATTCATCCCAACAGGATATCCCGGAATAAACAGTTCCGGGAAAACAATTAAATCCGGTTTTTGGCTTGCTGCTTCACAAATATATTGAAGTGCCTTTTTAAGTGATGCGCTTTTGCTGAACATAACAGGCTCTGCCTGTACTAATGCGATTTTACAAGTGGTTTTGATATCCTTCATAACGACAATTTCACTCCTTTACAAATTCCCGATTCGTTTGTTTCAGAAAAACCCACCATTGTATTTGAACTGTCCATATAAGATAAACCCTAATCCGACAACAACTCCGATCAGAATGATATAAGCGATCAGTTCTTCACTCCAAAGCGAAGCTACGAAGCCTAACACCAAAGATATTCCCATAATAATCGTACCTGTGCCAACTGCTTTTCCATACTTTGGTATATCTTCTTCCTTTACATTTCGCCTGTTATAAGCGTGAATTGTGCTGATATTTCCTTTGATGTTTACAACTCCCATAACGGATATAATCACTCCCAAAAATAACAATATCATATTTCCCATCATAACCTCCTAAAACAACGAACAGTTCTTCAAATTTTTTGTCTAATGCAATGTCTGTTTTTACGTTATGCGCTCGTCATATTTTGCGCAGGAAGTCAAAGCCTCACTGCACAGGCGTCCTTGACCTCCGGTCAGATTGGCAATCAGGTTCTTTACCTCGTCTGCGCGTTCCGGCACGCAGGAAAGCTCCGCCTGCACCACGTCCGTATAGGTGAGATTCTCAATTGTAAGCAGCGCGCCGCCCGCCAGATTCTGCAGCTTTGCCAGATACGTATAGTCCAGCGCATAGGTCATCACCTGCCGCTCGCAGACATCGCAGATGCCCGCCGCCTCAAGCCCAAGCTTTGCGCTGCTCGTGTACGCACGCACCAGACCGCCCGTGCCGAGTTTGATTCCGCCAAAATAGCGCGTCACGACAACCACGACGTTCGTGATGCCCTGTGCCACCAGCATCTGAACTATGGGCGCGCCTGAAGTCCCCTGCGGCTCCCCGTCATCAGAGCCCCATTGGATTTGAAATTTGTCGCCCAAAACCATTGCGGGCACATTGTGCGTCGCATCTTTGTGTTTTTTCCTTATGGATGCAATGAATTCGTCCGCCTCTTCGCGCGTTTCGGCAGGCGATACATATGCAATAAACCTTGATTTTTCAATGATTTGTTCTGCGCTTGCCTCCGCTCTTACCGTACTGTACAGTTTCATTTCACCTCGTACTCCTTCAACCTTTGGTAATCCGCTGCCTTCAATTCGACCTCAAAATACGTCCCGTCCTCGCGGTACTCCATAGTGTTCACCTTGGATTTTTCGCAGAGATAGGAGCTCACCTCACCCTTCGAGTAAGGGACCAACAGACACGCGGAGACCTCGTCTTTAAAGATGTGCTGTTTGATTTTTTCGAGCAGTCCGTCGATGTGCTCGCCGTATTTTGCCGAAATAAAAAGGTTTTCCGCTCCCGGCTGCGGCACGACATCGTCCTCCGAAACAAGGTCGATTTTGTTGTATGCCATGATTTTCTCTTTGTCACCTGCGCCGATTTCCGCAAGGACTTTGTTCGTCACTTCGATCTGAAAATCGTAGTTTTCAAAGGCGCTGTCCACGACATGCACGAGCAGATCCGCGTAGACAACCTCTTCAAGGGTCGCCTTGAATGCTTCCACCAGCGAGTGCGGCAGCTTGCTCACGAAGCCGACCGTGTCAACCAAAATGAACTGATGATTGGTGTCAAGCACGACGCTCCGCTGCTGCGTGTCGAGGGTCGCAAAAAGCATATTTTTTTCAAAAACCGTTTTCTCTTCTTTCTCGGTAAGCGCAAGGATTCGGTTCATCAGAGCCGATTTTCCGGAGTTGGTGTAGCCGACAAGCGCCACGACCGGAATGCTGCTTTTTTCTCTGCGGGCGCGCTGCACGCTCCGGGTATTCTTGAGCTGTGCCAGTTCGGACTTGATGTCGTACATTCTGCGTTCGATGTGCCGGCGGTCTGTTTCCAGCTTTTTTTCGCCGGGACCTCGCGTGCCGATTCCGCCGCCGAGCCTGGAAAGCGACTTTCCAAATCCCGTAAGTCTTGGCATCCTGTACGCAAGCTGCGCCAGTTCGACCTGCAGCTTGCCTTCCTTTGATGTTGCACGACTTGCAAAAATATCCAGTATCAGAATCGTTCGGTCAATTACGCGCACTCCGACCGCATCCTCCAGGTTTCGGAGCTGGATCCCCGTCAGTTCGTCGTTGAAAATGACGGTATCCGCCTCCATGTTTTTTGCCATTTCAGCCAGTTCTTCGACTTTTCCTTTTCCGATTAAGGTTGCAGTATTCGGTCGTTCGAGGTTCTGAATCATCTGCCCGAGAACTTCCACATTCGCAGCCTCCGCGAGTCCTTTCAATTCATCCATGGAATAGGAAATGTCTTCGTTTCTCTGAAGTCCGACTAAAATCGCCTTATATTCGTCTTCTCTTATCACTTCATTGTTTTCGTTAAATCTAAGCATAGTCTAGAGTATACCATATGCCGCCCGCCGACGCAAGAGTGCGGGACCGCGGAGCACCGGGCGGAGCCGAGAATCATCGGGCCGTGCCTTGCGGCCGCCAGGGCGACGGAACCGGTGTGCCGGGCCGGCCGGGCCGCACGAGGGTCTGGGCGGAGCGGGCGCCGAGCCCTCCCCGGATTTCGATGCGTGCATAAAACGCCCCAAAAGTCTATCTTTTTGGCAATATGAGCGAAAAAGATAGACGCGGAATGCTCTTTTCGTGCCTTCCGGCCTGCGAAAAGCGAAAAGTTTCCTTATGGGAAAAAATGTGAAATTTCACCCGGGAAAATCATATGTTGAAATTTCAACGTTTAGACGGTTTGCGTCTTGAGGACGATTTTGCACAACTTTTGGAGAGCGCCTTTTCGACACGCAAACCGAAGAGATTCTTCTATTTTTGTCGGTATAATGCCAAAAAAAATAGAAGAATCAGGCATTTTATGCATCGGGCCCACGGCAGGCGCCCCCGGACGCAAGAACACGCCGGCCACCCGGCACCTAGGCCGGTCGCGAGGATGCCCGGGGACCACATCCCCGGCCTGAGGCCCGCAAGGGCAATCGTGCCGGGCCGGGCCGGGCGGCTAGAACTCGGCGGCGTCGAGGATGCTTCCCTCAGGCACGAAGACATAGCTGCTCGGCACCTGGCCCACTATGATAGCCTCGGCGAGCTGGTAGTCCCTGCTGATTTCGGCGGTTTTGTTCGTAAAGGGTGCCAAAATCCGCACCTGGCTCCTGACATTGCAGTGCACATAGTAGCGGGTCTGGTTGATACCCTGCGTCTCGAATCCGGTGCTGCTTGTGATTTTGGTCAGGCTCAGCGGCTGCACCTTCACCTTGACCCGCAGTGGGAGCTGAGAAAGAAACTTGCTGCCGGTCATGACGCCCAGATTCATTTCAGAGACCTGGATTTCCTCCGAGTCGTAATTTTCCCTGACCCCCGTCGCAAACTCGAGCACAAGCTTATTTATGAGCCTCGTGTCGGGTTCTATGTACTTAATATTGCCGTCTTTGTCGCGTTCAATCTGCAAAAGCGCGCCGTCGAGTTTTTTGTTGTAAAATCCTGTCTTTAAACTTTCATTTATTTTGATGGCAACCATGTTTACAGCGATGTCCTCCGCCGCACCTGCTATGTTTTCACCGTATATATCCTTAAAAATCCACAGTCCGCCGAGGATGACAAGGCCGATGCCGATCAGCACAACCGCAATTCTACGCATAAATTCTCACTTTCATTCCAAGCATAAAAAAATACCCCCTTAACAGTTTATGCTGTCAAAGGGGGTATTGATACTGTGGTGACTCTACCGGGATTCGAACCCGGGTAGCCGCCGTGAGAGGGCGGAGTCTTAACCGCTTGACCATAGAGCCATACACCTCTCACATTGTACTACATTCTTTTCATTATTTCAATAGTTTTTAAATGTTTTTTTGTTGTTCGAAGCAGGATTGCCTGCCAAGCATTGGTTCGAAGCGGGATTGCCGGCCTGGCATTTACTCCTTGCGCGGTTCGTCCGCTGCCGGTGTGTGTCCCGCCGCCCAGAGTTCATCTGCGACCGGTGCCCATGCCTTTGCATACTCTGTGCACTTACCACAGAGGTGCTCGCAGCTTTCCGGTGCCTCGAGGTCGGTTGACTTCGCACCGGTCTTGTTTACAAGCTGCTGCAGAATCTCCGGATTTTCAAGCATCGGACACGGTTTCAGGAAATTATCATTAAACGGCTGTCCCTCCTTGTATGCCATGAACAGCGGCTGCTTGAGACATTCGAGGAGCGATTTTTCCTTGATGTTTGCACCTGAATAGTGTATGAAAACACATGGCTCGACATCACCGTTTGCGTTGATGTGACAGTACCTTTCGCCGCCTGCCACGCAGCCGTGCACGAATTCTCCGTCGTTTTGGAAGTCGATTGCAAACAGCTCTTTGCCGCCCTCGATTCCCCTTATTTCACGAATTTTGTGATACATGTATTTTCTCTGTTCCGGGCTGAGCAGAAGGTCTGTGCTTGCGTTGTTTCCGACCGGCATATAGTGGAAGAACCATGCGAAAACGCAGCCTTTGTCAATCAGCATATCGAGAAATTCGTCGCTGGTTACCGTGAGGTAGTTGCGGCTTGTGTAGCAAATGGATACGCCGAACGGAATGCGATGCTTACGCATAAGGTCCATCGCCGCCAATGCCTTGTGATAGTGTCCTTCTCCTCGTCTGCCGTCATTGCTTTCTTCGAAACCTTCGATGCTGACCGATACAAAGAAATTCCCCACGCGGAGCAGATCTTCACAGAATTTTTCGTCGATAAGCGTTCCGTTTGTGAATGCATGGAACGCAACATCCTTATGTTTCTCGCAGAGGCGGATGATGTCATCTTTTCGGATGAGCGGTTCGCCTCCCGTAAAAAGATAGGCATAAATGCCGAGTTCCTTGCCTTCGGTTATGACTTTGTCCATTTCCTCGAAGGAAAGATTCAGTCGGTTGCCGTATTCGGCTGCCCAGCATCCGGTGCAATGCAGATTGCATGCGGTCGTAGGATCCATAAGGATAATCCACGGAATGTTGCAGCCGTGTTTTTTCTTCATTTCACATGAAGTTTTGTACCCTCTGAATCCGGCCTCGTAACCTGCATTGAGCAGAAATGTTTTCAGAATGTGTGGGTCAACCTCTCTTAAGATTCTTTCTGTATAATGCGTCCATTTGCTGTCAGGGTCATTTGCAAGGTTTCGCAGCATTTCAAAGGACGATGCTTCCCAGTCATCTCCCATGATTTTCTCCACCTTGTCAACAAGCGGAAGCATAACAGATGCAAGATCTTGATTCCGGCTCTTCTTGATGATTGAATTGAGCGTCATTTCAAACGCTTTTCTTTCTGCAATGTGTGCTAAACTTTTTGCCATATATGTTTCCCCTTTCTCAAATTCAGTCAAATCTAACCTTTATTATGATATCATACCACCAAATTCTAAAATCATATATGGACAGTTTTGCCCGTTTGTTCAAATTTCAGTCCTGTTAAAAAAAGGTTTTCACACGCTCCTCTACTATGGCAAGCGTTTCTTCCATGCCGCTTATGCATTCCCAATCCTGTGAAATATGCACCTTTACAATGTCATAAATCCAGCCGCGATAATATTCCATCGCCTCGGTAAGTCCCATCCCTCTTTTTCTGAGGTCGCCAACATCCGTCTTTGCGAATTCAACCGTAATTTTGCATCTCTGCCTTTCTTCGCCGTCTCTGCCGTGAGGAAAATCCATCACATGCACATCCACGCTGTTGTAAAACGGCGCATCGGGAATGAGTTTTATTTCTTTCATTTTCTTCTCTCCGATTCTTTATTCTGTTCGGATTCTCTCGACAATGCTCCTCTTCATCAGTATTCTGCAGCACCGCGAGCTCGTTCCTTGTGAGCCGTATTGCAGTAAGCTTCTGCCCACTCCTCGGCATTCTGTTCCTTATCCTTCTGCAGATTGAATGCGGCACTCATCGCCGAATTTTCGCCTGTCTGCTTGACAAACGCGGAAGCCGGCAATGTGAAGTAAAAATCTCCATCGGATATTTCCATCTTGTCTGCCGCTATGCCTGCCTGACATTTTCTCTCCCCAAAGAAAGTGCTATGCCGTCGTTCAAAGTTCTGTCATCCTCGACAATCAGAATTTTCATCCGCCATCCCCCTGCATTATAATAAGAATAGCTTTGCCAAGGCAAAGCTATTGCATTTCAACTATAGAAAATCATGTATCACGTTATCGATTAGTGCTCATAATCTTCGTTTGCTTTATCAAGTTCTTTCAGTCCTGCTTCAATTGTTTCTGCAATCTCTTCGTCAGTGAACTTGCAGCCTTCTCTGTCAGCATAAGCTTTCATTCCTGTTGCAATTGTTGCTTTTGCAACATCTTTGTCAACAGAGTTTGGGTTTACCTCGTTAATTGCTTCTTCAAAAGCGAATTTTAAAAAGTCTTTCTGAGTAATCATAACGTCCTCCTTTTAGAAATATCATATTTCCAATATTTTTATTTTTCGGAATTTCTTCCCTAACTCATATTTTACAAAAAAATTATGATTTGTCAATATGTTAAATATCAATTTCCAAAGGTTTGTCGATTTCTTCGCTTACATACTTCCCATTCTTCTTCCGCTGTCTTACGCACTCTGTGAGAAGGTACTCGATCTGTCCGTTTATGGAGCGAAAAGTTTCTTTTACAGCAATATTATGTGTCGTTTTAATATCATATTGTCAAATTCTTTTTTCCAAGGCTGCGATGGCATTGAAATATTCAAGCATATATTGATAAAACTCTTCCATTGACCCGGTGAATCTGCGCTTCACATTCTTCGTTACGGTTACTGCCCTGCTTACCTTCGGTCTTGCTATATGCAGCAGTTTCACATGCTCTGTCTCGGGGCTGCCCCATGAAAACTGCGGCCAGAATGCGACCCCCATGCCCGCCGAAAGAAGTTCCTTGAGGGACTGCGGATTGTCGCTTTCAAGCCCTACTCTCGGACTGATCCCCGTCTCTGTCCAAATGCGATTGCATAGTTCGTGATAAGGCATATTCTGCGGAAAAGTCAAAAACGGCTCATCGCTCACTTCTTCCAGTTCAATCTCCGTTCGGTCTGCATACTTTGATTTGAGCGAAACCGCAAGAAAAATTTCTTCCTCAAGGAGTTTCGTCTCATCATTTCCTACTTGCGGCTCCGCCTTATTTCTGCCCCCCTGCCTGCCTGGCAGTTTCGCCTCTCCGCCGCCGGGATATGACGATATTCTGAAATCCCAATCCAGCGAATCGACATTCCGGCTCATCTTAAAATTTGTCTTCGGATGTGTCGTTCGATAAGATATTATCAGATCCGTAATCAAGTGGGAGGCTGCCAGCACATTCAGCGAAATGATCTCCGCCTCCTCGTCCGCAATTGCCTGCAGTTTCTCCGGCATCGCCGCAAGGCTTGCAAGTATCGGCTCCACCGTCCGCAGAAGTTCCCTGCCGGCTGCGTTGAGCCGGATTCGCTTTCCGATTCTGTCAAAAAGCCGGACTCCCATCTCCTCTTCCAGCCTTGCAATCGACTGGCTGAGTGCCGGCTGGGCGATATGCAGCTTCTGTGCTGCCCTTGTCACATTTTCTTCTCTTGCTGCTGCAACAAAATATCTGAGCTGCAATAATTCCATTTCTGTCCCTTTCCTTCCGGTGCTTTCGGTGCACCATCTTATAATATATATATTATAAATTTATATATTTTTATATATTTTACATTATCATATTTTCGTGTTATTGTCTATATATAGACATTGAAGTTTGGAGGTGTTTGAAATTGACAGCTTTATGTGAAGGGTTTATGCTTGCTTGTTTTGGGATTTCATGGCCGATTAACGTCGCAAAATCACTTCGTACGCGTTCCGCCAACGGCAAGAG